>JADMIO010796443.1_pt1 | contig 137890 bp, 136 predicted proteins | sample 8958161 | NCBI WGS metagenome assembly JADMIO01 (sample SAMN16585339, study PRJNA669376) | soil metagenome | isolation source: Crop rotation soil | place: USA: Cullars Rotation, Alabama | collected 2011
GCCGCGACTTCAAGTCACGTGAATTCCAAGCTTCGGATCCCACTGTGCTGGAAAGGATCAAATCGTAAAATGTTGTGGTTTTTATCTAGAGGTCGCAAATCGCTTTTCTCGAAAGTGTTTTTGCTGACAGAAATAGTTCGAATATTGTGGCTTCTCGTTCCATTTTCAAAATCGGTGTTTGAGATCGAAATTGGAACCTTGTGAGCGAGTCACGAGACAATAATAGTTCACCCTTATTTGTCTCGTCGCCTACGGGAATCAAGCTGGAGGTCGCGAAATAGATCCGTAGGTTCATCTCGTTAGGCCTTTGACAAAGTGAAAGGATTGAGCGGCTTGAGAACCCTAAGGAGGTTGAATGTTTTTTGAAAACTGATCCACCTCAGAAAATCGACGTATTCACAGAGGCGAATCGAGAGGACCCTAATTAACCTCCATAACAATTCCCCTGACCTGCCAGGGTTTGTTAACGTTCATCAAATCGCTGGAGTTTCTAGCAACCGAGCTGGCTTGGGGCTGTCTAGAAAACGTTGACAGCAAACTCGCCTGAGCATAAGCTCCGCCCGTTAACGTAACTGTCACTAGGCCTCAACCCCGTTCAACAAGGAGTCCCACAATGAAACGCTCACGTCTTTTAGACATATCCGTCTTGTTGGTATTTGCGCTTTGTGTAGCAAGTTGTGCCAAACATCAAACTATTCACCTCGACCAGAAAATGCTCGCGCAGGAACGCGACCGGGTTGCTGCCGAAAAGGCGGCTGCGCGCGAGGCGCTGATTCGCGACTTGATGGCGCGAGATCTGCCGGCAGAAACTCCGTCTAACAGTCTATGGCAAGGCTTTCGGAATGCGTATCCGTACCATAACCAGGTATTGGCGTTGTCGATGCCAAATCCTCATGATCAAAGCCGTACTTTGGTTGTCTCCGAGCCACCTTCCTCGGTTGGGCTTGGTGATTTGTTAGTGCCTACCAAAGATATCCTGCTAAATCACCGTGTGCAGCAGCGCCCAGTTGGGCACGATGGGTGGACGCGGGATGTTGTACTAAGCGTGAAAGGTCCTGACTATAGTGTTGCTTCGGCGATCAGTTCTTTGAATCAGCTTCTCTTTGCGACGTCGTACAAATCTTATGTTCTTCCTTTACCGTCGCTTTCTCAGCGCAGAACGATTGCTGCGCTTGATTTGAAAGTCACGGCTGCTGAACTTAAGAACTGGACCGTAGATCTCGGAGAAACCTTTGTTCCCGTCGAGGGCGGTCCCGCTATCTCAATGACGGATTTGTTTGCGCGGACAGATTCGTCGGTCTTTTTCACGCAGTCTCCCGGGCTGGTGGGTTGGTGGATACCAAAGGGCAAAGATATCGAATCCTGCCACACTGAGATTCGTGAATTCGCCATCGATTCTGACTTGGTTGTCGGGGCTGTTTCGAAGCCGTCTGGAATATTGATTGTGGGTCGTGAGCGAGTCATTCCAGTAGACCTACTACCGCCGCTTCGCGCTGAAACGATCTCGCTGCTGGCGGCAGTCCAGAAAGGACAAAAGGGCCAGCTTAAGCAAAGCTATGAGCGCCGTCATCTTTTCGCCGGTCGCATTGAGGGAAACAAGGACTGGGCGCCGATTCTTCTAAGTCCGGAACTGGTTGACACCGAATACGGCAGCCTCCTGGACATCACTGATCAGATCTTGAAAGGCTGGTCAAATAGCGGAGACACGGAGTACGAAAACTTCCATTATCCCAAACCCGCCAAGTGGCCATTTCAGAACCCATCCTTGATGGAAAGGCTAGACACGCAGGAATTGACTTACAACTGGAACACCAAAGGCGTGGGTTACAAGATCAAAATGGGTGACTACGATGTCTTTGCTCTTCATCGGTCAGGGGCCCTGCCCGTTAGCTATATTCCGGAGGGGGCTGGCGATGAACGACCGAACACTGTCAAGAGCGCAGAAGAAATGGCCTACAACTATTTCGCAGGTCTTAATGATCCCAATCTAGCTCGGGTAGTCCAGTACGCTGCGCTGTATCACATCTTCAGTGCGTTTGATGTTGTGAAGTCATCACTGAATGTCACATCCAATAATCAACCTGATACTGTCCTGGCAAGGCTCACCGCGGAAACTACCGAAGAACTTAAGAACGCCTCGTCGGCAGAAAAAGAAGCGCTTACTCAAAAACTCATGCCACTAGTTGCACGACAACTTGTTGGCATGCCACGAGATGAACTAAGAAGCGGAATCCGAACGGCACTAGATCATCCCGAGCCTGAACCTCGCAACTCGCTGGCGCTTAATCTGAGTGCTCTAGGCATACCAGATGATTCTGAAGATCAGCGTTGGATAAAGGATGTTGCTTTGAGCGAGTTGGCCGCCGTTAGGAAACTGCCGAGCCGATATGCGGACGAAATTGCAAATAGCGCTAATGGCTGGATTCACACGCCGGTGGTGGTAGTGTCAAACAATGTCACCGGTAACAGGATGGGTATAGCCATTGGTGGCCATAACCTGTACGCGAGAGTGACGAATTTTTCGGTGAGCGAAGAGGCAGCAATCGGTCGCCCCATCGTCGCTGAAGACGGTACTATTCTTGTGAATCCAAAAGATGCCGGACGAGTAAGCGAACTGGTCCGAACCGCAGGGCTCGCTGAAGGCGAGACGGCTGAAGCCATTTCCTCTGATTTGCGAAACGTCCTCGCATCGGCGACCGACATAGCGCCACGGAGTCGCAATATTGCGCTGAATCTACCATCCGGTAACCCCTTAGGGGCAGGGTTCGGTTTGTCAGAGAGGATGGCCGGCACAGAAAGTTTACGCCCGCCGGGGTGGGGACGCTATCGATCTGCATCGGCACTGAGCGAAGCTGAGATTACTACAATTAGACAGAGCCGTGCTTTGACCCCCGGAGCAATCGTCGTCTCTCGTGACAGTGATGGCGCCATTCGCGTTTTCGTCGACGAGACCAATGGCTTGATACAGGCGCACACAATGGAGGACGCGACTGACGTCGTCATCCAACTGATGCGTAAATCGCCTTCGAACGGACCCCTGCAATTCGACTTGAGAGGATTCAACCCTGACGAAGGGGCTGCTTTTGTTAAGAGTTGCGAGATTCGCGCCGCTGATGAAAAGATTCCCAGAGAAATTGGGGCCTTGATTTCTGATACGTCGAATCAAGAGTTGCGCCTCACAAACTTCAACTTCGCCAAAGCCAGTATTCGAGATCTTGACATCGACATACTGCCGAACGGTGAACAGCGAGGTACTCTCCTGGTCGAAGTGCCAGCGCAAGATGCGTCCGAAGTCGGGAAGACAAGGATCGAACTCATCTTCGAGAAAGGAACACCGCGCGAGATCATTTCCGGCATAAAAGAGATGGTCAAACAAGCGATCGCCAAGATTATACGTCAGCTTGGCGACTCCTTCGATATGTTGACCTTCAATCGGGCGATCAATCTGGAAATTAAGCAAATCAGTCGCGAAACCGGAATTGACATTAAGCTGATACGTCAACAATTCAATGCAGAAAGGCGCGACCTTCATTTCGTGAGGAAGGATCCGTTAATTGGAGCATTCATTTCAGAGTCGATTTACGGTTAGTCCGGCCAATTGTGCGCTGGCTATTGCTGTTCCACTCAGGCGCGAAGACTTTCTGGACGATCTGAGTTCTGAAACCCGCGGCAGCTTCGCGAAACATGTGAAGTCCGCGGGGTTCCAACACGGAGCCTCAAACGAGTATTACTGGGACATGGTATATGAGCCTGTGGCTCGCGTCGCGCAGCACGTCTGTGGAGTTGCTGACCATTTAGGAGTCACAGTTATCCGCAACGCCCAACTATCGGACTTGGGTCGGTTGCTGCGGCAGTTCCCGGTAGTAACCATGGTAACTCACTGGCGGTTCGCGAGGATTCAGGCCGAGGATGTGAGCAACGCTCTCGGCATGTTGCAAGCCATTTCGCTGCGGCGAACTGTTGTCGAGCGGGCCCTCAATAGCACGTTGACGAAGGTTGATCCGACACTGTTCGATACACAAAACCCAGAGATGCTCAATCAAAAGCTCGCTTGCGACCTGAACAAAATAATCGCTGACGCTCATCAGCTCTATCACCGGCCGATCGACGATAAGTCGGACGAGTCATCGCGCAGCGTTGAGCTGCTGTTAGCTAAACCTTTGGATCGCCTCACCCGAGCGGCCCTTGAATTGTCTTTTCCAGAACACATCAGACCAGCTCCAGCAGTTCAATTCGTTGATGGAATGAAAACCGTGCCGGAAGTCATAGAAACCGTCCCTTCGGAGTTTTCCGGACTGCTGGACCTCACGGTATGTAACTCGGTAATTCTGGGCGAAGCAATCAAGAATTTTCGTGCGAGATGCTTTGTCGCTGTGAACCGATATCCGGCCGAGTTACACGTCCGTCTGGGACTGTATCTGCTTACGCTCCGAATGCTCGGTCGCAAACCCATGTCCTTCATCGATGCTATGACCAAAATTGCAGTTACCGAGTTTTGAGAAAAACAAATGACCAATCTTAGAAGCCTCCTAAAACAGTACTCTGATATTGCGCCTATTGTTTCGGTGCAGCTCGGCACTGATGAAACGGTTGCGGATGAGAAACGACATGTCGCAACCCGCCGCCAGGAGATCGATCGCAAAGCTCTTCGTAAGGATTTGTACCGGGTCAAGCAGGATAACAATCGTTATTTTGTGGTGTGTGCTGCGATGGTTGTGGTGCTTTTTATCGTATCTGTAGGCTTAGTAATCACCAATCTTCAGAACGCCGCAGTGGTCAAGGTCGTGCTGTCCGGTTTTGGAGTCTCAGCGGCTGGGCTGATCACCCTAATGGCGAAACTCTGGCGCGTGAAGAACAACACTGAATTATTGCTGATACTTGCAATCAACACTGACGGCGAAACCATAAAGACTGTTGTGAACATCTTAGCGAAGGCGCTCTAGGTTTAAGTGCCTCCCTCCATTTGTAACCACTCTGCCCATCAAGTCCGCTGCATCCATTAAAGTGTGGGAAGCTGTACGCAGGAAGTTCCCGCGACTCATCTTCTACAAGCCAGTCGTTATCAATATCAAGACGATAGGAAACACCATTTCCATGGGATCGGATTGTTATGTCTTCAGCAAGTGCACGACAGCTCGTTTGCCGACGCCAAAATTCCAATAGTCTCTTGTTCCCGCTTGTTCGTCGTGCCTCCTGGCCTTATCAACAAGTCCAATCTTTCTCGGCAACACCCTCCGGCAGTATCTTCAATACGAATGGTCTGCCGCTCGATATCCAGATTCACTCTAATCGAAACGGGGGTGAGATCCCGAGCATAGTCGATTAGTTCACAAATCGAAGTTTGTGGGCCGTAGTCGCAGTTATACAATAAGCAGACCGACGGCAAGAAAAAGGAGGTAGTAGGAGCGCTGTCGAATAGGTCAATTGCGAATCGGAAACGAACGAGCAGGATGTTTGAGGGTCAGCGAAAGTTGGGGGCTCGCTCTTTACGAAAATACCGATGAATGTGATAAGTTCTCCGACATTGATGCGAGGATCAGAGCGGGTTTGTGGCGAGAGTTCATGCTCTGAGAAGCCATGAAAAAGGAAAGAATCGATGGCTTAGATTTGTGCTCCCGTAGCTCAGCTGGATAGAGCGTCTGCCTTCGAAGCAGAAGGCCGCAGGTTCGAGTCCTGCCGGGGGCACCACCATTTTTGGTGTGCTATGGTGTGTCAACTTTCCTCAGTAAGATGGCCTCACTGCTACTCATTGGAACAACCAGCATAGAGAATCTTCGAAGTCAAACGCTCTATCCAACGCTATGGGTGCACGACAAAAGCGAGCTTTGAACTTTGTACGTTGAACTTAGTACGTGACACTCGCGGTCTCGGCTTAGTATAGATTTCCACTTGCAAACTTCAAAGTTCAAAGCACCAAGTTCAAAGATCTCAAACCACCAAGCTCAAAGATCAAAGCACAAAGTTCAAAGTCCCGATGAACTCACTTCCCCTGGAACTCATGCCGAATGAAACGCACCAACTCGTTCATCTGATCGGGCGTTAACTTGCCGTCAAACGCCGGCATCCCGTCGCCGCCTTTCGTGATCTGCTTTACGTATTCCGCATCGTTATGCCTGAGTGCATGACCTGAACGGAGGGTGGGGACCTTTATAGTCGTGCCGTCATCCAGCTTTACTTTGCCGCCTTCGCCGGTCGTGCCGTGACAGTTCTGGCAATCCTTGGCGTAAAGCGCGCGCCCGTTTGCGAATGCGTCAGGAACCGATGAAGACGAGGCCGTTGGCGTTCCACTTGCCGGTGGTGTCTTCGTTTGCTCAGTCTTGCAGGCGGCGCTAATCACCATGGCGCATGTGCATACCGCTACCAAACTTAACCTGTTCATCCTGGAGAGTTCTCCGCTCGATTATGGTTGAAAAACGCACGAGTATAACACGCACTCAGACCACGTCTGCCCGGTTGCTAATGGCAAACACAAAAGGCAGAATAGGTGCGCGCTAACTTACTTAATCTCGCGCAATCAATTAGACGAACTAAAGCTGATTTCGGATCGGTTTTTATGAGCGACGAGCGTGACCAAAATAACAATCGGGGCTCGTTGCGGCTCGCGCCGAACGTCGAAGAGCTCGAGGAGCACAAGCGAAAACTCCCGCGCCAATTCGTCAACTTCACGTTTTATCGCGTGCGCCCGGAGTGGCGTCTGCTGCCTGATTCAGACAAGCGCGACTGCAAAGAAACTTTCATCGCTTCGGTCGACGATTTCCGATCGCAGTTGCTCATCCACAGTTATTCGACGGTGGGGTTGCGCGCGAATGCGGATTTCATGATTTGGCGCATCGGTTCCGGTCTCGATCCGATGCAGCAGATGACCACGCGTCTGAATCAAACGCCGATGGCCAAATATGTCGAGCCGACGCATTCGCTGCTCTCGATGACCAAGCGCTCGATGTACATCGAAAGCGGTTGTGTCGAGCATGAAGAAGATCGGACCCACATAGTCCCCGGCCAGACCGATTATTTGTTTGTCTGCCCGTTGCAACGCACACGCGAGTGGTATTCACGCCCGCAGGACCAGCGGCAGGAGATGATGGAAGAGAACCTGCGCGTCGGATCGAAATACCGTTCGGTCAAGCTGCATACAACCTATTCCTTCGGTCTCGATGATCAGGAGTTTGTGGTCGCGTTTGAGACCGACAAACCGGCGGACTTTCTCGATCTATTTCAGGAATTGCGGGAAACCAAAGCGAGTTGCTTCACGCTGCGAGATACGCCTATGTTTCCGTGCCGCAAACGCAGCCTTGCTGAATGTCTCGACGCTTTGGGCTGACCACCACCCACCATCCGACCATAGTGATCAGTAAGAAAAATCTTTGGCCGGCGGTAACGATTGCCATGCTGCTCGTTGCCACCGGCATCGAACTCCGCTGGCAGGGCCGCCTCTGGAGTTGCACGTGTGCCAATTTCTTCTGGACGTCAAACGCCTGGAGCTCGCTCACGTCGCAACTACTGTTTGATCCCTACAGCTTTACGCATCTGTTGCACGGCGTAATGTTCTGTGGGGTCATCTATCTGGCGGTTCGCCGTATCACTGTCGAATGGGGATTGGTGGTGGCCATTGCGATCGAGTGCGCCTGGGAGATTATCGAGAATACGAACACGGTGATTGATCGATATCGCACGGCGACGGCGGCGCTGGGGTACCAGGGTGACAGCGTGATGAATTCGTTTGGCGATATCATCGCGTGTGGCGTCGGATTCCTCCTGGCGGCAAAGATAGGTTGGCGTTGGTCGTTAATTCTGTTCTTTGGAGTTGAGGCGGTGCTCGTGCTTTGGCTGCGCGACAGCCTGTTGCTGGAGATCTTGATGCTGGTCCATCCGGTGGATGCGATCAAAGATTGGCAGATGGCGCGGTGAGGCGGGAGACGGGGAAGGCGAGACGCGGGGACACGGAGACAGGGAGACGCGGGGACTCGGGGACGCGGAAGCACGGGGAAACATGGAAATAGGGAACGCTGGAATACGGCAAATATTCTCGGAAAGGAGACTCCTAGAATGCCGAACATTCGAAGCTACAAGGAGCTGCGGGTTTACCAGTCTGCCATTGATGCGGCAATGCGCATTTTCGTGATCACGAAAAGGTTTCCGGTGGAGGAACGATTCTCGATGGTTGATCAAATGCGACGATCTTCGCGTTCTGTTTGCTCAAACATCGGGGAAGCTTGGCGGAAACGACGGTATCCAGCCCACTTTTGCAGCAAACTCAGCGACTCAGAAGGTGAAGCTGAGGAAACGAGAGTTTGGATCGAATTGGCCTTTCGTTGCGGTTACATTTCGCAACCGGGGGCTGACGATCTCGACTCTACTTATGACGGAATCCTTGGCCAATTAGTCCGTATAATCGACCGACCAGAACAATGGGCGATCAAAAAGCGAAACACCTGGGGCACTTCATCCGCCTGATCATACTGTCAGCGGTTTTTGCGCCATCGATTATTAACGTCCCCGCGTCGCCCCCTCTCCGTGTCTCCGCGTCTCAGGCGGCGCAGACACCAGCCTCGCCCGAATACCTCTGGTACGAGGCGGAAAACATGCGTGGCCTCACTGAGACTTCACGTCACGAGCCGCTGCTGAATCCTTCCTATCTGGAGATTCCGGCGGCCAAAGCTCCCGGCTGGGCCATAAGCGGTCCCGGGGTCTCAGCCGAGTGGTCGCAGGGTGGTGAAAGCGAGTGGAACTCTGTCGCGGCCAGCGCCGACGAAACTCGCGGAAGGATTTGGCAGGACCTCGAAGTACCGCGTGGTGGCGAATACAAATTCTGGGTCCGTTACGCCGACTTCGCGAACACGACTGAGAGCTTCGTCGTGCGAGTTACCCAGAATGGCCGCGAGGTTTTCAAACATGAGTTCGGCGACAAAGATATTGTCGATTCGCATGAGGAGATCAGTATGTACTGGGGCTGGGCATTCACCTGGGAGGGCGCAGCCGCCACGCTTCAGAAAGGTCCGGCGCAGGTCTCAATCGAAATCACAAAGGCCTCGCAATCGCGGCGGCAGGTCGACTGTTTCCTGCTGACAAACGATCTCGCCTTTGTTCCGGAAGGCCGGCGCAAACCAGATTTCGCAGCTGCCCGTTATCTGCGCGCGTGGGTTGCTGCGCGCACGCCACTGTCGCCGTTGATCACTTCGACTTCAACAGACGTGCCGCCGGCGTGGGCGCGTCGCCAGGTCGCCGGCCGCGACTTTGTGATGCCCTGGAACATCGCCAAAGAATTCTGGCAGCTTTATGACAAACCACCGTCAGAGCGTCCGCTTTATCCCTTCAACGCAGAGCCTCTCGATGAGTTTGTAAAAACCTATGCAGGGAAACGGGAGGTGCCGATTTTTGGTTCGCAGGTGGTCGCGCCGGTGGTCTACATAAACGATCTGCCGGTGCTGCTGAAAGACGGCAGTGCTTTTCGCCGGTATCTGGCGGAAACCAAATCACCGTTTGCAGTTTTGATTAATTACGGCACGGCGGTTTTCGCTTCCGAGGCGGAAGCTCAGGCCGCTTACAAACTGCTGACCGGCGAACTACGCAATCAATTCCTGGGGTGGATTTCCGGCGAGAGCGTCGGCTATGTCTGGGATGAAGCTGCCCAACAGTTGAAGATTTCGCCGGAGATGACTCGGCCGCAGTTGCTTGAGGCGCATCGTAAGTTCTACACCGATGCGTTGTCACGCAAGTGGACTGGTATTTTCAAGACACCGGCCGGTGCGATGTGGGACCTGCTGATTCCGGCGCAATCAACTTCCAGCACTTCATTCGCGCATGCGCTCGGAGAATGGGGCGTAAAGCTGATCGGGATGGAAACCGCCGCGGTGCAACCGATGACCGCGATGCGCATCGCGTTCAATCGCGGGGCGGCGCGGCAGTTTGGTGGTGAGTTCTTCTATTACCACGCACCTAACCTGGGCGATTCGGCGACGACCTTCACCAAGCAGCAGAACTTTGCCGGCCCGGATAATTTCTTTCACTCGCGTTACGGCGCGACCATGGGCCCTTCGCTCTCCTGGTACCGGAAGAGTTACTACCTCTATTACATGTCGGGCGTGTCGGGAATGTATCTCGAGCAGGGCTTTGATCAATTTTTCAAACCCGGCCCCGGTGAACATCCATTTCAGCTGAATCCGTTAGGCCGAATCACCGACGAGTTCATCCGCTTCGTTGAAAGGCATCCCGATCGCGGCACGCCTTACACGCCGATCGCTTTTCTTCTGAATCCGGCGCACGGCTGGGAGATGACTGATTATCCGCACTGGCCATTTGGCGTTTCGCAGATCAATCGCAGCGACCGCGCGCTCCGCGAACTTTTTGGCGCTGCCTATTATCCGGGCCTGGTGCGTGAGGGTGAACCGGCCAGCGGTGAGCGCCAGGCGTTTGTCCCCGGCGTTTTCGGAAATATCTTCGACGTGCTGGTTACGTCTGAGACCCACCTGGAGGCAATTGGCTCGTATCGCGCGGTCGTCGCCGGAGGACAGATCGACTGGGCCCCGGCCTGGTCTAAAAAGTTGGAAGACTATGTGCGCGGCGGCGGCACGGTCATCGTCAATTCGGCTCAACTCAATGGCTTGCCGGCATCACTGCCCGGTGTGCGGCTGACCGGCGAGAAAGGCGAAGCTCATAACGCGCGCTGCGTCGCGCCGAATGAAGCGGCGCAGGATCTTCACGGCGGCATTTTCCGTTTCGATCAGCTCGAGCTGAAGGGCGCGCAGCCGCTGATTGTCACGCCATCAAATGAAGCTTTGGTGACAGTCAACACAGTCGGTCGTGGCAAGTTGGTATTGGTGGCGTTGCCGGACCTGCTCGGCGAAGACGAGCGCATGCCGCCATTCGTCGCGCATCTGTTAGCGCATCTTGCCGCTGACGCGACGCCGATCAGAGTGGATGGCGATGTCGAGTACCTGGTCAACCGGAATTCACGCGGCTGGGTGGTAACCGTCTTCAACGACAGCGGTGTATTCAAGCCGCAGCAGGGTCTGGCGCAGGTCGATCGCAATGCGACCGTAACGGCGACGATTTCATTGCGGAGTCAAACGATCGCGAACGCCACGGAATGGACAGCCAGTCGCTCTTTGGCTGTAAACAAACGGACTGGATCTCCGGACACGGTGAGCCTTACTTTGGCTGCGGGAGGCATCGCGGTTGTTGAGCTACAAACTTCGCGCTAACATGAAAATCATCCATGGCTCATCAAATTGCGCGCAGGTTTTTCATCAGCGGTGAAGTGCAGGGCGTCGGCTATCGTTTTTTTGCGCAACGTGCTGCTGCGCGCCATCAGATTGTCGGATATGTGAAGAACCTGAGCGACGGCCGCGTCGAGGCGCTGGTGGAAGGCCCGCAGCCCAGTGTCGAAGCATTCCGTAATGATCTGGCCACTGGGCCGCGTTTCTCGTCCGTCGCCCACGTTGAAGAAATAAGCCTGGATCCGTCGGGCCGTTACTCTTCTTTTCGTATCGAACGCTGAATGGACAAATTTAGTGGATGTGAGTTCGGCGACCACACGCGACCGAAGTACGTGCCACTCAGCGGTCCAGATGTTAGAATGCAACGTGTTTGCGAGAACTACCGTCTGAAATAATTAGATGACCGAAGAGCAAGAGGTATTTCTAAATCATATTCAGAAGCAGGGCCTGAAACGCACCGCGCAAAGGGACCTGATTCTCGATGTGTTCCTGCGCACTGAGGGTCATGTTTCCGGTGAAGACCTCTATCAACTGGTGCGTGCCCAGGATCCGACGATCGGTCAGACTACCGTATATCGCACGTTGCGGTTGTTGACGGACGCGGGACTGGCACGGGAAGTCAGGTTTGGCGATGGCCGCGCGCACTACGAGCATAATTACAAGCACCAGCATCATGACCACATGATCTGTACCGAATGCGGGAAGATTATTGAATTCTACTCGCCGGAGCTGGAGGCAATTCAGGAAGCGATGGCCGCCAAACATAAATTTCAATTGACCGAACATCTTCTGCGTATGATTGGTATCTGTGCTGATTGCCGCCATCAGAAACATGAACAGACTTCTCATGCGGCCCGAGCCACACGCGCCGGCCATCGCTAAAATCTTTCATAGTTCGCCAACCTTAATGACTAAATCAGGTGTTAAGCTCTCGCTCAAACAAGTGCTGAAAACTTCGTCACTTTCACTGGCGTTTGTGTCCGTGATCGCGCTGCTTGGATGCCCCGGCAGCCCGCCGAAACCACCCGAAACGAATACAGCGTCTGCCTCGCCCGCGCCGGCCAAAACGGATTTTGACGGCGACCGCGCCTACAGTCACGTCAAAAAGCAGGTCGAGTTCGGACCGCGGCCGGCCGGCTCAGCCGAGTTGGAAAAGACGCGCGCCTATATCGTCGATCAGCTACGATCGTTTGGTTTGAATGTCACTACTGATGAGTTTCAAGCGACTACGCCCGAAGGCCCTAAGAAAATGGTCAACGTCGTCGCGGAATTGCCCGGCACATCGAGCGACATTGTGATCATCAGCAGTCACTATGACACCAAGCTTTTCAAGGAATTCAAATTCGTGGGAGCGGTGGACGGCGCATCATCAACCGGCGTGGTAATGGAGATCGCGCGGGTGCTGGCGACGAAGAAACCAAAGCTGAATCTGACTTATCGCTTTGTATTCTTCGACGGTGAAGAAGCGTTCTGTCTCGATTGGGATGACTGTCACAATCCGAATCCGGCTGATGCATCAAAGCCGCTGCCCGACAATACCTATGGCAGCCGCCACTACGTGTCCGAACTGGTGGCGAAGAACGAGCTGAGCCGAGTAAAGGCGATGATCCTTTTGGACATGATTGGTTACAAGGACCTGAAGTTGGGTCGCGCCGACCTGAGCACCACCTGGCTACAGGATGTTATCTGGCAAACAGCCAAACAGCTTGACTACAATCAGTTCGTGAATGGGACCGAGGGGGTTGGCGACGACGACCACAGTCCATTCCTGAAGGCCGGAATTGATGCCGTCGACATTATCCAGCTAAGCACCTATCCGCACTGGCACACTAAAGAGGACACGCTTGATAAAGTCTCAGCAAAGAGCTTGAAAGCTGTTGGTGACACGGTGATCGCGAGCCTGCCAAAGATTGAGGAGCGGCTGGCGACGCGGAGATAACCTTGGCGGTCAGGAACGCCGAAAGGCGTTCGCAAATTTCAGCCCAGGGCAGCGCCCTGGGACCAATCGTGCAACCTTCAATTTGAACTCTGAAAGAGTTCGCGAACGAAATCGCTATTCAAAACGAAAACGCAACCCTTTCAGGGTTGCGCAAGAATTTAATTATTTTGTCCCAGGGTAGCGCGCCGGTGCGCGCAACCCTGGGCTGAAAGTTGTGAACGCCTTCGGCGTTCCGGTCCTAACAGTCTTAACTACTTAATCCCCGAAAATGAGTTAACCGTAGAAATTATCCTGACGGCTACCCAAGCCTCCGCAGCTTTTCTTCCACGGCCAACCCAACTGCACTGCAACGCGAGGCTTTCTCTTCGCCAATTAAATCGTAGGTGAGGGTCTTGCCCTCGCTGAGTAATGCTTCGACTGCCGTTTCTACCGCCTGCGCCGATTTCAGCAGACGTTCATCCTCGTGACGATTGCCCAGCCAGTCCAACATCATCTGCACGGACAGAATCGCGGCCAGCGGGCTCGCTTTGTCCTTGCCTGCATGCTTGGGAGCACTGCCGTGAATTGGCTCGAACATCGCGTGCTCGTCACCGATATTGCCGCCTACTGCAAGACCAAGACCGCCGGCGGTAGTAGCGCCATTATCGCTCACAATATCGCCGACCAGGTTTGGCCCAACCACAACGTCGTACCATTCAGGGTTGCGAATCTGCCATTGGCAAAAAGCATCGACGTAGGCGTAATCGAGCCTGATCTCAGGAAATTCGCTTTGGCCAATTTCGCGAAACACTTCGCGAAAAAAGCGGTGGGCGCCGATGATGTTTGATTTATCAACGCAGGTAACTTTCAACTGTTTCGCCCGCCGGCGCGCGAGATTGAAAGCATAGCGCACGACACGTTCGGTCGCGCGACGAGTGATGCGGATGGGTGTGACGCGGCCGCCTTCAATCTGATTCGTCTCGCCCGTGTAAGCATCTTCCGTGTTCTCACGAATCACGATGTAATCGACTTTGCCGGGTTCCCAAACCTGTTTCAGCTCGCCGTGGATCTTGTGCTTCACCCCGGCATAAAGCTTCACCGGCCGCACGTTGGCGTATAGATCGAGCTTTTGACGATTGGCAATTACCTGCGCAAAGCCGGCGAGTTGCGGGTCCGGATAGGGCTTGCCCGGTTTGGTAAAGACGGTCTTGCCGTCGATTTCATGACCGACGGCGCCCAGCAGGATCGCATCGGCGGCCGCGCATTTTTCAAACGATCCGTCGGGCCATTCGATTTCATGTTCAGCATAGTAATGGCCGCCGCAGGGAATCGATTCCACTTGAAAATCAATCTGAAAGAGTTCGCCGGCGAGATCAAGGACTCGCAAAGCAGCAGACAAAACTTCGGGCCCGATGCCGTCACCGGGCAAAGCTACGATCGTATAGGATTGTTTAGCCATAATTTTGTTCGATTGGAAAAGAAGTGAATATAAGCGACGAGCTGATGAATCGACAAACGAAGTCGCGTTCGCATGGAGTCTTACTTTGGCTGCTGGTGTCAGAGTACCGACTTCAGTCGGGCAATTCTGTTGACGGATAAAAGAGCCCAACTGAAGTTGGTACTCTAGCGCCATCAATTCAAGACACGCTCGCGTTCGCATAGACAGCGAGGCCGGTAAGTTTCGCTTGCTCACCTCATAGCGCAAAGAGGCAAAGCAACGCCAGGTGTTTTCTTCCTCTGGGTCCTCTGTGGTAATAATCCTCCTCAATGCTTACCGCGGAAATCATTGCGATCGGATCGGAGCTGCTGTCACCAAATCGCACCGACACCAACAGCCTGTGGCTTACCGATCAGCTCAATCGTATCGGCATCGATGTGAAACTGAAGACCATTGTCGGCGACGATGATGCGCGCCTCGAAGAAGTAATCAAGGACGCAGTAAAGCGTTCGCGCGTGGTCATCACCACCGGCGGCCTGGGACCTACCGAAGACGACATCACACGGAAAGTGGTGGCGCGCGCTCTCGGCAAGAGATTATCGCTGGACGAGAAAGTGCTGGAGGAGATTCGGACCCGCTTTCAAAGCTTTGGCGTGAAGATGCCGGAGCGCAACTCGCGTCAGGCGATGGTTATCGCGGGCGCTGCGGTCCTGGCAAATCCGAACGGCAGTGCGCCCGGACTATATCTGGATCACGAGGGTTGCGCGGTGGCGCTGCTGCCGGGCCCCCCGCGCGAGATGAGGCCGATGTTCGAGCATCACGTGCTCTCGCGATTGGAAAAATTATCGAGCGATACTCGCTTTGCGACGCGCGTGCTGCGGGTTGCCGGTATGGGCGAGTCGGCGGTGGATGAAAAGATCGCCCCGATCTACACGAAGTACGAGAATCCGCAGACCACTATTCTCTTCAACAGCAGTGAGATCGAAATTCATCTGCGCGCGCATGGGCGCACGGAAGCCGATGCCGAAGCTCTACTCGACGATCTATCGCTGAAAATCGAAGAGACGCTGGGCAACTCGGCCTTCTCGTTTCGCGGCGAAACCATGGAAGAGGTGGTCGGCCGGCGGCTGGCGATGACGGAGTTCACCGTGGCCGTAGCTGAGAGCTGCACCGGCGGATTAATCGCGCAGCGCCTGACCAGCGTGCCGGGCTCTTCGAAGTACTTTATCGAAGGCGTGGTGACCTACTCGAATGAATCAAAGACTCGTTTGCTCGGCGTCGACAAGAAGCTGATCAAAGAGTTCGGCGCGGTCAGCCAGCAGGTTGCGCGCGACATGGCCCGCGGCGTTCGTCATCGTGCCAAGACCGATTTTGGTTTGGCGGTAACGGGAATCGCCGGCCCCGGCGGCGGCAGTGAAGAAAAACCTGTAGGTTTGGTTTACGTGGCGCTCGCCGACGATGCGCACACAGAACATCGCAAGCTAATGATTCCGGGCGACCGGGAGCTGGTACGCTGGCGGGCTTCTCAGGCGGCGCTGGATATGCTGCGGCGCCGGTTGATCTAGTTTGGTTGAAGCAGGCCAACAGTCACGGGAGTTATCGTAGTCATTCTTGATGTCGCAAGCGACTAATACCAATTGCAGATGGTGTCTCCCAATCACTACATGGCGTTCGGTCTCGGTGTCGAAGTACCGTTCAGTTGAATGCCGAATAATATCTTCAAGCTTCTCAGATCAAACCCTCTTAGCCCGGCCCGGTACTTGAGATAATTCGTCCAATAAATCATCCGCCGCACCACTTTACAACGCCAAGAATGGTGCGTCCATGATTTAACTGATGGGACTGGCGGGCATCAGTGGTCTTATCTCACGGTTGGGCTCCGCGACCTGTCACCCGACAAAGCCGAATTTCCGTCGGCAGAAATCGTGTGCGAGCGTTTATTACTGGTTCGAGCGGTCCGTATCGCTTTCCGCATTCCAAATCCGGGAACAATCTGTTCGGAACAGAAGACTGATTCACGACGAAGACCAGGTACTCTACTTTTCTCTCGGCCAGAAAGTCCCAAAAACGGTCCGCTTCAAGGGGAGCACCCGAGGACGTGACAAATTTCTCTTCGGGAATTCCCGACAACACCTTCACTGTTCCTTCATCGCAAAAGATTCTGGTATCCGACTTCGCATCGAAATGATCTCTTAGATATTCAGCTACGATCTTTTGTGCGCGATACTGGTTGATGGTGCCCATCGCGCCGGCGAATTGGACGCTCGCATCGAAAGACAGAATTGCGATTGCGCCGATTAGCAGGCGCCGGGCCCATAAAGGCTTCTGCTCTCTTACACGCAGGAACGCCCATGCCAGAATTGGCAGACCCAGAGTGAACAAGATCAGTCCGTACCGCGGAAATATGATCGGTTGTTGGTGCGTGAGGTAGGCGACCAGGAGAAGCGCGAAGAACGCAAAGAAGAAAACTATGGGCGCCAAAATCATTTGAGTTTCTTCCGAGAGTCTCTGCCGGTGAATCTTCAACAGTTGTCGCAACACCAACCATCCAGCAACAAAGCAGGCGATCAAAACTGCAATATCTGATGAGAAAAGCAAGGTCGCGCCGTCGCGCAGAACGTTTACGACAGAGAAGCGAGCGATCGCCGGATTCATCATCAGCAACCAATCGAGATATTGCTGCCGCTGTCTAAAGCACGCGAGCCAATCACTCGTTGCCTTCCATGAAATGTAAAACCAGAACACCGGCGGTGCCAGCATTATCAGGACCGGGGCGATCGAGACACGCCGCTCGCGGACCAGTTGAATCAATGGTATTAACGCGATGAACATCCAGCTTTCGACGCGCGTACAGCCGGCGAGTGCCGCAAAGGTCGCCGCCAAAATCCAGTTTTTCTGTAAGAGAAAGTAAAGTGCGCCCAGGACAAAGAACGCGTGCGGGATATCAGTCATCGCCGACGCTGAATAGAAAATGTGCAGCGGATTCAGGGCAATCAGCAAAAACATCAGCACGGAGGCTTTGCGACTGTTTGTGAGAGTGAACGTAACCGCATAAACGAAGAGGCATACCCCCACGCCAAAGACTGCCGAGACGAGCTTGCCCGAGTAAAAGCCGTTCCTGACGAAGACGTTTAGGACCGCCGCGATCAATTGGTAGAGGGGCAGCCAAAAGCCAAAAAGATCAGCCAGTCGAAACGTGCCAGTAGAGATCTTTGTGCTTAGCGTTCCAATGTCACGAATGTAGACGTAAGCATCGCCGAACGCATTGGGGAGGAAGAAGGCGCCAAGCAGGCGGGGAATTGTGGCCACCGCGATGAGTGCGGGCCAGAGAACGCGGTTCTGTGTTTTCGCCATGCCGAGGGGAGAATACAACGTCCTGGGTGGTGGTACAGTCTTGATTCCCTCTCCCAAAGGTAAATACATATTTGACTCACCAAAACGACGAAGGCGTTCGTAAATTCCAGCCCAGGGCAACGCCCTGGGAAAGGCGGAATTTGATTTTGTGAACTCTGTAGAGAGTTCGCAAATCTTCCCAGCCATCAGGCGCGCTGCCTTCGCCCGCCAATTGAGTTTTCGCTGGCAAACTCTTTTAGAGTTTCATAGGCCAAATCAATTTGTTTTCCCAAGGCGTTGCCCTCGGCTGGAATCTACGAACGCCTGCGGCGTTTTGGTTACAATCGTTCACCGGATTAATAAACCATGCGCGGTGATTCAAACTGTACCACTACTACGTTTTTGGGATCCCCAGCGTCTCACTCAACTAAGTCGGAGGCTCTTTTCATCATGGGTTGAGTATTGATCCCCCGGCTGGCGCTCGGGGTACCAATATGCTGAACCTCACGCGCGTCGTGTCGCTCACCCTGGAGTTTACCCGCCAGCGGCCTCGCTGCCTCTAGTGCACTGCTTGTTCCCCCCGGCGTTGCCTTGTTATATTCAGTTCTCATTCAAAAGATGCGTAATGGCAGTTGCAACGGAAGAAAAGGTTCTGGCGACAAATCGCGCGGCATTTCACAACTATCATATCTCCGCCAAGTATGAGGCGGGTGCAGCCCTGACCGGCACGGAAGTCAAAAGCGTTCTGGACGGCCGGATCCAATTGAAGGATTCCTATGTCTCAGTGCGCGAAGGTGAAGCTTGGTTACTCAATGCCCACATTTCGCCTTACACACATGGCAATCTAAACAATCACGATCCGCTGCGGACGCGAAAGTTGCTGCTGCACCGGCGTGAAATCGACAAGCTCGATCAAGCGGCGGCGATCCAGGGAATGACGCTGGTCGTGACGCGGGTTTACATAAAGCACCGCAAAATCAAGTTTGAAGTAGGTGTGGCCAAAGGCAAGAAGCTCTACGACAAACGCGAGACTGAATTGCGCCGCATCGTCGATCGTGAAACTCGCGCGCAGTTGAAACAAAGAAACCGATAATTGGCGCAAGCCTGAATCTGCGCTCTTACCGCAGATTGAAGTTTGTACCACCCCGACAAAATAGAAGAGGTAAAGAATGGACGTCATTGGCAGCTCGAAATCGATAAACGAGATTGACGCGCACGCTTTGGCCGTGGCTGCTTTCAAAGATGAGAACGCCGGCGCCGGGATCTTAAAAGCGCTGGACGCCGCCATCGGTGGCATGATCTCCGACGTAATCAAAGCCGAAGAATTCGCGGGCAAAGAAGGCGAGACCGCTTACTTTCATATTGCGGACGGAAATCTGAAGGCCCGACGGCTGCTGCTCGTCGGTTGCGGCGATCGTGCAAATTACAAAGCTGCACAAATCGGCCAGATGGGCGGCACGTCAGTGCGGTTCCTGCGGAGCAAGAACGCGAAGACGTTGGCCATTGCGCCGCGCGCTGAAGGCGATGCGGAGCGAGTTGCGCAGACCGCAGTCGTCGGCGCGGTCATGGGCTTATTCGAACCCGACAAGTACCGCACGAAGGACAAGGAAGAGCGCCAGTTGAAATCCGTGACTGTGGTAATTGAAGGCGCCGACAAGAAAGCTGTTCAAAAGGGCGCCGACCGCGGGCTAATAATCGGCGAATCGATCAACTTTACCCGCGACCTCGCTAACGAGCCGGGCGCTTATCTAACGCCGACGATCATGGCCGACCGCGCGCGGAAGGTGGCGAAGGAATTCGGCCTCAGCTTTGACGTCCTGGATCAAAAGCAGATGGAAAAGCTGGGCATGGGTTCGCTGCTCGGAGTTTCCCGCGGCTCAGACGAGCCACCCAAGCTGATTGTCATGAAATATCAGCCATCGCGCTTTCGGGCGAAAAAAGGCGAGTTGCTGGCGCTGGTGGGCAAGGGAATTACTTTCGATTCCGGCGGCATCTCACTCAAGCCCGGCGAGAACATGGAATTGATGAAATATGACATGACCGGCGCGGCCACCGTGATCGGTACGATGCAGGCAATCGCACAATTGAAGCCTTCGGTGGCCGTGCTGGGCGTGGCCCCTTGCTCCGAGAACCTGCCGTCAGGAAAAGCGACCAAACCTGGTGATGTCCTGACAGCAATGACCGGCAAGACCATCGAAGTCATCAACACTGATGCGGAAGGACGTCTGGTGCTGGCGGACGCGATTGCCTATGCCAAAAAGCTGGGCGCCACCCGGATCATCGATATGGCGACGCTAACCGGCGCGGTCTCAATTGCCCTGGGCGATGTGAACACGGCGATTCTGGGCACCGATCAAACTTTGATTGATGAAGTCATCGACGCCGGTAAGGCTGTCGGCGAAAAGTTCTGGCAGTTGCCGCTCGACAACGAGTACACGAAGCAGATTAAGAGCGACATTGCGGATATTAAAAATGTTGGTGGCAAAAAAGCCGGCACGATTACCGCGGCAGCGTTTTTGAAAGAGTTCGCCGAAGAAACGCCGTGGGCCCACCTGGATATCGCCGGCACGGCCTGGGGCGATCCGGCGACGCCGTATCGTTCCAAGGGCCCCACGGGTATCGCGCTACGTACGCTGGTTGAATTTATCGAGCGATCACAATAGCGCCGTTTGGGGTCTGTTACTCGTCAAGGCTTGTTGTTTGGAGTTCCGCCTTTAGGCGGCGGATCGATTACTAAGAGACCGCATAAACGCGGAACTCCGAACAAAAAGGCCGGCAAGTCGGCGCACTCCAAAGACAAGTGTTAGAATCCATCCATATCGCGAAGACCCCGGCCCGGGCCCTGGTCTTCCGCGATTCCCCTTGTAATGACCGATTATTATCAGGTCCTGGGTGTTACGCGATCGGCGACCGCAACTGAGATTAAGTCCGCCTATCGCAAGCTCGCGCGCAAGCGCCATCCCGACGTCAATCGGGGCTCGGAAAAGGCGGCGCGCGAATTTGCGTTGCTCTCGCTGGCCTATCACACGCTGATCGATCCGCAGGAACGCGCCTTTCACGATCAGCTGCTCAATAAGCAACGCAACGGCAGCTCGATCCTCCACTCAGAGAATCCGCATGCTCAGCGCGCGCGGGACATGCAAGCGCGCTGGGACAGAGTCGTCAATCAGATTCTCGAGAATGATCGCCGCGAGAATACGGCCCGTCAGCGCGCAGTCTTTACCACCGTCTCGCTGTTCCTGTCGACGTTCTTCGTCGCCATGATCAAGCCGCCATTGTGGCAGTCGTTTGATGTGTTCGGCCGCGCCATCATGGCCGTGTTGTTTGCCATGGGTGTTTGGCACCTGGTTAAGCGTTTACGCGAATATTTTCGGCACTACACCTACAAGCCGGAGGACGTTCACTATTCGATCACTCAGGACGAACCGGCCCCGGACCAGCCTTTCACTCGCTTTGCGGCCTATGCGTTTTTGGTTGGTGGTTACGGCGTCAGTGTTGGCGTTGGTCTGCTGATTGGATGGCACGCGCAGGATTTCTTTTCAGACTTGACGTTGCTGTTCCGTCATCACGTGACGCCGTCGGGCAGTTCGAGCTTCTCGCCGACGGCCCTGATCGTTACTGATCTGATTTTTTATCCGCCAATTGCGGTCTTGATTATCGATACGCTGCATGCGGTGGCTTCACGGATCGATACGGGCTGAAGTTTTTGGATGGACGGTGACTCTATTGAGCAAAATCGGAAATAGGATTCTGCCGGGCGCAATCATCCTGGTGATGGCGACACTGGCATACGCGCAGGAAAATCTCACGCCGCGACAGCGTCAGATTGAGCGCGAGCGGCAACGCCTCAGCTCAACCGACCTCGAAGAGCGCCGCGATGCTTTGATAAAGTTGCGCATCATGAACCATCCTGACGCCGCGCGAGCGGCAGTGGCGGGCCTCAATGATCCGGAACCCATGGTGCGCATCACGGCGGCCCATGCCCTCAAGGCTCTGCCGGGCGACGAAGCCGTAAGGTTGCTGGCGCCGCTGACTACTGAAAAGCTCGAGTTCGTCCGGCGCGAAGCCGCGTCGGCGCTCGGCGAGACACGCCGGCGCGCCGCGGTGGCGACCCTCTCGTCAATGTTGGCGGACAAGGAGCCGGACGTGCGTGCCGCAGCGATAATTGCCCTCGGCAAGATTGGGGACGAATCAGCGGTGACTGCGCTGGTGCAGGTACTCTCCGAAACTAACAAAAAGAAACGCGAGGGCGAGTTCATTATGCGGGCCGCGGCCGACAGTCTGGGTGAAATCGGCTCGAAGGCCGGCGCGCCGACCCTGATTTCGGTTCTGAGCGATGAAGGCGCGGCGATCGATGTTCGGCGGGCAGCGGCGCGATCGCTCGGCTTGATTGGCGATCCGGCGGCCAAACCCGCGTTGCAGGCTGCCCTTGCCACTGCTGATCCTTACTTAGCGGAAGCCGCGCGCGCGGCGCTGCTCCGAATGCGTGCCGCCGGCAATTGATTAACTTGCCAGCAAAAGAGAAAGGCGCCGAAGCATTTCAGCTCCGGCGCCTTTGTCGTTCGCAGGAACGACCGTTAATTAACTTTCAGTCTTTTCGCCGCGGCCCTGCCCCTTCTTGGCGGCTTTGCTCTCTTTGGCCTGCGGAATCGGAACTCCGACACTGCCTGAGCGGCTGGCCAACGGCTCGGTCTCGTTGCGTGGGACGATCATGTCCTGAATCAAAGCCCCACCCGAGCGCTTGAAAAACGTCAGCTTGTTTTCAGATTTGTTCAAGCCGACCTGGACCAGATCACCGAGGCCGATCTGCCCGGTGGCCACCAGGTTCGACAGTGGGTACACCAGGAAGCGTTCGATGGCGCGTTTCAGATGGCGCGCACCGTATTTGTAATCGATGCCTTCGCTCAGCAGCATGTCCTTCGCTTCATCCGAGCACTGGAAAACAAACTTGGTGCCGGCCGACAGCATGATCCGATCCTGCACCGCTTGCAGCTCGAGATCGAGAATCGCGCGCAGATGGTGTTCCTTGAGCGATCTGAACACGACCACTTTGTCGATGCGGTTCATGAACTCAGGCGAGAACTTGCGGCGCGCTGCTTCCACCGCCGTGCGATAGATCTTCTGATCGACTTCCGTGTCGTGCGGGTTCTTCACACCTTTGCCGGGCGCGAAGCCGATGCCGCCGGAAATCAATTCGGACATTTCGCGGGCGCCCAGGTTCGAAGTCATGATCACCATGCACTTCGAGAAATCGACCCGGCGATTATCTCCCAGCGTCAGCGTGGCCTTGTCCAGAATGCCGAGCAGCAGCTGCCAAAGCGAGTCGGAAGCCTTTTCAATCTCGTCAAACAGTACGAGCGTGACTTTTAGTTCTTCGGTGTGCGTGCGATCCAGGTTTTCCTGGGTCAGCATCGGAGAAGTTTCACGATGGCCCAAATATCCCGGAGGCGAACCGATCAGCTTGGCGATTTCGTGCGAGTGCTGAAATTCGGCGCAGTCGATTTTCACGACGCCATTCGGATCCGAGAAGAGAACTTCCGCGGCCGCTTCGATCACACGGGTTTTCCCTGAGCCGGTAGGGCCCAGGAACAACATCGTACCGATCGGCCGGTTTGGCGGGTTCATGCCGGCCAAAAAAATCTGGTAGAGCCCACTCATCCGCCGCACGGCGCGCTCCTGGCCCACAATGCGTGCGCCTAAGCGTTCCTCGAATTCCTGGGCCCGCGGACTCTTTTGATCCGGGTCAAGAAATACGGTTTCATCGGTCAGTTTTTCTGGGGCGCTCATTTCTTTTTTCAGTTCGGCAATCACTTTCTTTATCTCTGCTGCAATTACCCACGATGTCTCGTCAGGCAACTGCCGCGGATCCTCCGGCTCTTCCTAATGCAAAGAACGATCCGCTACCGGAATTGATGCGCGCAGAGCAATTCGCGTTTCCTTCTTTGAGACAACTACGAAAACGCGCTTTGCGTAACTCAGTACGCTATATATACGAGTGCGCCTCAAATGTCACCCAAAATATTAGACACGTGGGCCAGCGAGCTGTCACAGCCAAGTCACATAAAAATTTACACACGTGACAATTCCCGTCAGAAAGCCAGTGACATTTCGTGGAGTTGGTTCTCCTGCAGAGGCGTTGCCGGTGAGTGGGAGTACACCGAAAGGTCTAGTAGTGGCTCTAAACGTTAGCCGGTCCGAAGTACGCTCAGATTAGTCGTAATACTCGAGCCCGAGGTGCGTAATCAGGTCTTCACCGCGCAAATGCCGGAGCGTGTTTTTGAGCTTCATCAGCTGAATGAAGATGTCATGTTCGGGATACAGACCCGGGGCGGTCATCGGTGACTTGAAATAAAACGACAACCATTCCTGCACACCTTTCATTCCGGTTCGTTGGGCCAGATCCAGGAACAGCGCCAGGTCGAGCACGATGGGGGCCGCCAAAATCGAGTCGCGGCAGAGAAAATCGATCTTGATCTGCATCTTATAGCCGAGCCAGCCGAAGATATCGATGTTGTCCCAACCCTCTTTGTTATCTCCCCGGGGCGGGTAGTAGTTGATGCGCACTACGTGAGAAAAATCCTTATAAAGCTGCGGGTAGACCTCGGGTTGGAGAATGTACTCGAGCACGGAGAGCTTCGATTCTTCCTTGGTCTTGAAAGAATCCGGATCGTCGAGCACCTCGCCGTCGCGGTTGCCCAGGATGTTGGTTGAATACCAGCCATGCAGGCCCAGCATTCGCGATTTCAACCCCGGAGCCAGAATCGTCTTCATCAAAGTCTGGCCGGTCTTGAAGTCCTTGCCGCAAACTGCCACGCCCTGCTGGTTGGCCAAATCCATCAACGCCGGCAAGTCCACGGTAAGGTTGGGAGCGCCATTGGCGAACGGCACCCCCGACTTGAGTGCGGCGTAGGCGTAAACCATTGACGGCGCGATCGCCTTGTGATTATCGCGCATCGCCTGCTCGAACGACTGCAAATTGCGATGCACCGCATGAGGCTTCAGGAAGATCTCAGTGGAAGCGGCCCAAATCATTACCAGCCGATCGCATTTGTTCTTCCGCTTGAACTCGGCGATGTCATCAATTAGTTGTTTCGCGAGCTCCAGCTTGTTCTTTCCTGTCTTAACATTAGTGCCGCTTAGGCGCTTCACGTACGACTGGTCGAACACGGCCTTCATCGGCTTGATCTTCTGCAAAGGCTTCTTGAGCTTGTTCAGAAGGTCCTTTTCGAGTACGCCGGCGTGCATCGCCGCGTCGTAAGCTGAGTCGGGAAAAATGTCCCAGGCGCCAAAAACCAGATCACTCAGGTTTGCGAGCGGGACAAATTCCCTGATGCGCGGGACGCGATTATCAGTCCGCCTGCCCAGACGAATCGTGCCCATTTGGGTGAGGCTGCCGATCGGCTCGGCCAGTCCGTCCTTGATTGCTTCGACTCCCGCGATGAAGGTCGTGCTGACGGCGCCCAGTCCAACCAGCAGAACTCCCAATTTTCCTTTTGCCGGCGCGATTTCCGCGCCTTTCTTTACCGGCATTCTTTCGCTTCTACCTCCGAGACAATAAACGACGTTCGGATGCTGCCATTTCGAGGGTACCTATTGCTTTAATATGGAACTCCGAACAGGATTAATAAGACCGATGATGATACATGAGAGCTCCACGATTCGCACGTGGGGCGAGTAGAAGGATGTCCTAAACTTGTGATGAGGTCAGTACCGGGAGCGGTAGCGACCGGGTCAAACTACCGCAAGAGTCGAGATTGCTGGCGTCCTTACCCGGTCACTACTGCTCCCGGTACTGACTTCATGCTTTGAGAGGGGTGCTTCCGCATCAAAGCAAGGAACTGAAATATGAAAGTACTCGTTTATCTTTTCGGCATCCCGGATGTTAAGGCACCAATATGACTTGTCCCACATGTGGATTGACAGCGCTGGCAGATCAGAAGTTTTGTCGCTCCTGTGGGGCAAGCTTGCAGATGACTACGCAGCCGCTCGCGGAGCTTGCCACGGCATCTGATCTGGAAAAGACGTCAGCAGTCAGTTTTGCAAGTCACGAGCAACGAGGGAATCGTTTCGTACTTTGGGGCTTTGCCCTAATGTTGATTGGCGCGGCAATTGGCGTCGTGGGCAAAAAGCTCCTCCATGAAGACATTATTACTGTCGTCGGGGTATTGATGTCTTTGTTGGGAATGTTTCTTACAGCCTATCCGTATCTTAAACCCTCGAACCGTCAAAACGATGTTTACCTTCCGTCTTCACAACCGAAAGTTCCGGCTTCACCGCCGGCCGAGCGTTTGCGACAAGCGACTCATATCGATTACGTACCGAGCATTACCGAACGGACAACGGACTTGTTGAAGAGTTCACCAGCGGTCCCACCTGCACAGAAAGAAAACGAAAGCCGGCAAACCTAACAAGTTTGAAAACACTGGCGGCCTAATCCGGAGATCAAAGTCATCGAAGCGTCCGTCGTTCGGCAATCATCAACCCAGGATTATTGGTCATTATGGCGTGAATTCCATGACGCTCGGCCCGACTCAGCCACCTCACGTCATCAACTGTCCAGACTATCGGAGTAAGGTTCCGCTCTCTGGCGCGCGCAATCATTCCGCGGGTAGCAATCAGCCGGTGAAACAGGATTTCCTGAGCCCCACAATCGCTGGCAGCCTTAACTATTCTAGTCGTCGGTCGCAGTCCTTTTTGGCGTGGGCTAAACAAAGCCCCGGTGCGGACCGAAGAATCGAGCTGCTTGACCCTGGCGACCGTGGCGAGATTGAAACTGATGACAATCGTCTGGTCACTGATCCCATGACGCTTGATTAATTCAACCACCGCACCTGCCAGGTCAGAGTTGCGGACGCTGCTCCGGCCGGTCTTTATTTCCACATAAGCGACAAAGTTTTTGCGTTTTCGGTCGCGCAGGAACCGGAACACTTCATCAAGCGTGGGAATGGTTTGTCGTGAATTCTCTGGCCGTCGCATTGAACGGTGCGCGCGATGAAAGCGCGCGGCAACATCCATCTCGCCCAGCTCCGCCGAGGTTAAATTCTCCACGCGCTGGTTCACGCCGGCGGTGTGGCGCAGGTTACCGTCGTGAATTACCACCGGGACGCCATCTCGCGCCAGGCGCACGTCCAGTTCGATCCCATCGGCGCCATCGTCAAACGATTGCGTAAAAGCAGCTAGAGTATTTTCGGGTGAAACGGCCGAAGATCCTCGATGACCGATGATGAGCGGGGTGTTTTGCAAGATTCGCGCGCGAGCGGGGTTGCAATGACGCTACGGCCGAAGCTCTCAGTTTGGGCGAAAATCACTCACGCGCTTCAGCTTAATATCAAACGTCCCGATGTCAACTTTCAGTTGCGCCTTGACCGGAATGTGGCGGTCGTCATCAGTCAACCAAATAGAAAGCGCGCCGCGGGCCCTGACCAGCCGCGTGTCGCCGAACAAGTTGGGTTCGACGCGGACCGTCTTCACGCGGCCGAGGACGGTGTTTAGCTGTTTGCGCTCGACCGCGTTCACCGACATGGTGAAAACACGCCCGGCATCGCTGATGGGCACCTCAAACGATTTGCCCGGCTCCAGCTTTTGGGTTCGCAGGAAATAGATCACGGTCAACACGTCCTGAATTGGCTCGGAAAAATCCGTAGTTGAAGCTTGGGGCGCTTGATTTTGATTGGAATCGCGAATAGTCCAGGTGACCTTCCGGACCTCATGGTCAAAGACGGCAGCCAAATCGCGGATTCGTTTTCCCTGTTCCTCGAGCTTCCTCGTTTTCAGCACTGTGAAAGGCTCGAGCTCGGCGACCGATTCAACGCGCTGATGAAAGCTAAATCCGACCAGACGCAGGAAGAAGCCCTTGCTCTTCACGTCTCCCGTCAGCCGGACTATCGGCGTTTCATCCTTTCCGGTTCCTCGCGAGATGTTTTCGCTTACCGATGTGAACCGGAATTCGGCGACATCGACTCCGCGTAGCAGCGCCCGCGAGAATTCCGCTTGATAAATCAGCTCCTCTCCTCGACTAAAAGAGAAGGGCGCCGTGGTCTTTGTTTGCGGAAAGGCCGTGGCCGCCGCCGCGAGGGCCACGACGACAGCAAAACCTACTGCAAAACAGCTTTTTAAGATCCTTTGATAAAAACTCATTTGAAGAGAAAAGCCTTCAATGCCAATAGCGACCAGGCGACTACCAGCCCAAGAGCCGCGCGATATTCCCGATAGCGGCGATAGAGCGCGCGATCAAAGCTGACCTCTGGATGGTCGGAACTACGATAAGGGGAAAGCCGTGGCAGAATCAGCGGCACATGTTGCGCATAACGCTGGTACTTTTCACCAAACAATTCTGCCAGCGTCGCCGATTCGACGCGCATCACGGGCAGATAGATGCCCAGCAGCATGGCCGCGAAAATAATGATGAGGAACCAACGGCCGGCTGCAATGGTGAAACCAATGCCCATTAGCAGACTACCCAGGTAAAGCGGATTTCGCGTGTGAGCATACGGGCCAGTGGTGGCCAGCGCCTCGTTTTTTCGTAGATGGCCGGTCGCCCACGCTCTCAGGGCGAGTCCCGGCAGGGCCACCAGCGCGCCGATCGCCAGCGTCCACGGCCGTGGCTGGGCGAACAATAAAAAAAGCGCCAGGCAAACGAAGCCAAGCGGCACGCGCCAGCGCTGCATCCATGTTCCGCCTCTAGCCAATGAAAGATGGGGTTTCCAGCCGCGGGCTTAAGCGCCCGCTCTAAACGGTTTCGACTGAGGGCTTAAGTGCCCGCTCTAAACGGTTAATTCTTAAGCTACTCTGCGCGCGCTGAAGGCGTTCCTCAACCGCATTCAGAACCCGCTCGACATCAATGTCCATGCAGATCCATTGCGAACAGGCCCGGCGATGGCAATTCTCGCGGCAACCAATATCGTTGCGCTCCACGCAAATATCTTCGGGATAGGGACTGCCATTTCGCCACCACTCGGTGGGCCCAAGCAATCCAACCACGGGAGTTCTCATCGCGATTGCCAGATGCGTCGGCCCCGTTTCGCCGCCGACGTAAACTCGGGCCCCGCGCGCCAAAGCACAGAAACCCTTGAGCGAAACGGAAACGATCCTGGCCTTTCCTGATTTTGAAGTCGCCAGTGCTCGCTGCGCGAGCTCGTCCTCGCCCGGACCGGTGGTGATCAGAGACTGCAAACCAAAATGGGTCCAAAGCTCATCGGCGAGCGCGCCGAACTTTTCCGCGCTCCAAAGCTTCGTCGGCCAGCCGCCGCCGGGGTTGAGAATTGCGTAACCTTCGCCCGCACCAGCACTGGCGCGCGCTGCCTCGTCATCATGTTCCTTGTGAATGGTGATGGGAAATTCAAAGTCTTCAGCGTCCTCGGGAACGCTAATCCTTAAGGCAGCCTTAACCAGCTCTAAATTTTTTCTGATTACGTGGGTCCGCGACGGAATCGGGACCCTTTCGTGAAGGAGAATGCGGCTGGGCGGTTCGCGCAGGGCGGCTCGGTCAAATCCGACAATGCGTCGTGCCCCGGAAAGCCGGGCAATTGCTGCTGATTTGATTAATCCCTGGAAATCTAAGGCGAGATCGAAGGCCGAGGCGCGTAGCAGACGTAACTGCTGGCGCGGTGCCCGCAGCGTCTCCCCAGACATCAGCCCGCGCCTCAGGGCCTTCGTGTCGATTTCGATGAGGCGATCAAGAAGCGGGTTGTCTCTTAAAATTTCTGATGTTCGCGTTTCGACGACCCAGGAGATTTCTGAGTCGGGCATGGCGTCACGAATAGTCGCGACCGCGGGTAATGTGTGGACAATGTCCCCAATACTCCCAAGTTTTACTACGAGAATTCGCATCTACGGCCGTTTGATTCCACTCTCGATCGCCTGTCTGTGCGTCGCCGGATCGTACCATAACGAAGGTTGTGAACGCCCCTTCCGAGAAATTGCTCGTACAGTTATCCAACTATCTGGATTTTTTTCTCCGAAATTAGAGATTTCGCGCGCTGGAAAACTTCTTCCGGAGTTATCGCGGTCATGCAGCGATGATCTATCGGGCAGTCGCGCAGCATGCACGGTGCACAGTCAGGTGGCTCTCGGATTATTTCCGCGTTGGGGGAAAGCGGATACGTGGTTAAAGGATTGGTCGGTCCAAAGATCACCAGGGTCGGCGTCTGCAACGCCGCGCCGATATGCGCGGGGCCCGTGTCATTGGTTATCAGCACCTGGGCCACGCTGATGAGCGCCGTAGCTTCAGACACTGAAGTTTTGCCGGTAAGAAGGATGGGAGGTTTTTCAGCTTGTTTCCGGACCTGCTCGGAAACTTCCAATTCACCCGGCGAACCGATCAGGGCTACTTCAAAGCCGTTTTGTATCAATCGATCTGAGAGTGCGGCATAGCGCTCGGCCGGCCAGCGCTTAGCGCGGCTGTTCACTGAGCCAGGACACAAAATGGCCAACGGCCGATCAAGTCTTGCGCCGTGACGTTGCAACAACTCGCGCGCAGATGTCTTCTTTTCGGAGGAAACATCGAGCACGAATTGAGGATCGAGCCCGGTCGTTAACGATGACCCGAACATTATTCGTTCGGTTTCGGCAACGATGTTCAGATAGTAAAGACTTTCATGCCGTTCGTTCTTCCAGCCGGGGACAGCAAGTGGGTGACTCAGCAAACCGCCCCGCCGGTCCGTCGCATAACCAATCCGTACCGGCACTCGCGCGAGGAAGGCCGTGACGGCGGCCGCAAAAGCATTTTGCAGCAGGACCGCGAGACCGAATTTGTGTGTTCGCCATTCTCGCGCATCATGAATTACCGCCATTGCTCCCGAATGACGATGGACCAGTACATCGTCGATAAAAGCAATCTCGGAAAAAATGTCGGCTGAGCCGGGAGCAGCTGCGACGGTGAGTTGCGCCGCAGGAAAAAGCTGCCGCAACTGACGCAAAGCGGGCAAGCTCATTACGGCATCGCCAACCCAGTTGGGCGCGCGCACGACAATGCGTTGGATGTTCGCCGGCTCAGTCATCTCTCCTTCAAATTAAGGTGCGCAAGCCTTCGTCAATTCCCACCGTAGGCTGCCACTGCAACTCGTGAGTTATGCGGGCCAGGTCGGAAATGTAATTCAGGGGCACCGGCGCGGGTACATTGGCCGCTTCATCGATCACCGGAGTGCATTGAATCATGTCCGCGACCCGGTCGATGATCTCCCGCAAAGAAACTGCATTCGCTCGACCGCCACCGAGGTTGTAAAGGCCATGCGGAACCGTCGAATCGATGAATGCCTGGCAGGCCCGGGAGAAATCGTCAACGTGCAGAAGGTCGCGCACCGGTTTGCCCCCGAGCGGCAAACGCAACGGCCAACCGCGCTTCACGGCTTCGACATAATGGGTGACAAAACCGTTTGGATTTCCTTCTGATGGCCGCGCGTACACTGTCGACAGACGGAAAATGCAGGAGCGAAAGTTTCGTTGCGCTGCGTAATAGGCCACGTATTTTTCGGCAATCAGTTTGGACCATTCCAAAGCCGTTTGGTTGACGTAGGTGGTGCGGCAGGTTTCCGGCACTTCATCGAATTCATCCGCGTGCGGCCCATAGACGTCTTTGGTCGAAGCGAAAATAAAGACCGAGTTTGGGCACATTTCGCGCAATAGGTTTACTGTGCCTTCGACGTTGGTGCGAAAACACTTTTCCGCGTCGGCGGGGTCCTTGCTCAGGTGGGCGGCCAGGTGAATGACGACGTCGTAGGCGCCGGCGCGTGCGGCATCGAGCGGGCTCAGTATGTCCAGATGTGAACGCCGCGAAAGATCTCCAGCGTTCAAGAAGCGGCGTACATGGTTGCCGAGATAACCGCTGCCGCCGGTGACTAATACTCTCAACATTGTCGGAACCGCCGCAGTAGCGGACGGTTGAAATTATGACTAACGAGTTCTGGCTCGCGGATCAACCGCCCGTTACCGCAGCGGTTCTTACATCAATTCGCCCCGTGTGCGATTTCATTCAACCGGTTAAGCGATTCGGCGCGTCCAATCGCAATCAAAGTATCCCCGGCTTTGAAGGAGCAATCGCCGGCCGGATTGAAGATTATGGTTCCGTCATCGCGTTTGATGCTGACAATAACAATGTCGAACTCCGACTTGATCGGCGTGTGGCGCAATTCCTGTCCCACCAAACGCGAATTACTCTCGACTTCGACCTGCTCGAATCCCAGCCCCAGATCGTTTGCGATAATTGAGTCCATGAACTCGCTCACCGCGGGCTTAGTCAGTGCGACGGCGATGCGATGGCCGCCGATGATTGTCGGAGCGACCACGTGATTTGCCCCGGCGCGCAGTAACTTTGCTTCGGCCTGTTCTTCGGCTGCGCGCGCCACGATGCGCATCTTAGGATTCAAATCGCGGGCGGTCAGCACGACGTAAACATTATCGGCATCGTTGGGCAAACATGCCGCCAGACCGCGCGCGCGGTCGACGCCCACCTCGCGCAAACTTTCTTCCAAAGTAGCATCGCCGACCAGCACGTTCAGGCCACGTTGACTGAACTCAGCCGCGCACAACCGGTCCTTTTCAATGACCACAAATTTTTCGCCGGCGCCCGAGAGGTCGCGAATCAAATGCGAGCCAACCCGGCCCGAACCGCAAATAATGTAGTGATCGCTCAGCTTGCTTATCATTCTGGTTCTGCGACGCTGGCCAAAAGTCGAAATCAGTTCAGACTGGACGACAGATTGAACTATGGTCGAGACCGCCAGGGCAACTCCGCCGGCGCCGATCAGCATAACCAGCACGGCGAAAGCCCGACCGGCGCCCTTGTGTGGCGGCACGTCTCCGTAGCCCACCGTGGTCAAAGTTTGGACCGTGACATAAAGACTCTCACCGATCGACCAGCCCTCAATCAGACGAAAGCCGATGGTGCCGAAAACGACGGCGAGGACAAGCGCCCCCAGCGCGGTACGGATGCGAAAGATCCACGAGTGAGTTGGGACCAGGAAAGGCATGACTCGTCAGAGAGTCGTCCGAATGGCGTTCACTTGCGTTTCCAGCGCACGCCGTCTTTGGTGTCTTCGAGCACTATTCCGCGCTCGGAAAGTTGATCGCGAATTTCGTCGGCGCGCGCGAAATCGCGTCGATGCCGGGCTTCCTGCCGTTGGTCAATCAGCGTCTGGATCTCTTCGTCCAGCATCTCGGCCGTCGCCTGTCCGAAAATGTTAAGCACGCTGTCGAAACGGCTGATTGCTTCAAGAATCTCAGGCTGATTGCCGGCGCGCAGGGCGCCCTTAGCCATAGCCGTGTTCACTTCGCGCGTCAGATCGTGAATAGCGGCCAGGGCCATCGAAGTATTCAGGTCATCGTCGAGGCCCGCTTCGAATTCCGTCAACGCGCGCGCGATAGCCGCCGAGATCTCTTCATTGCGTCCCGCCTCAGTCCTGGCTTCCGTGACGCGCGAGCGGAAGTCGCGCAAACCGGCAACGGTTTTTTCCGCGCCTCCCAAAGCGTCAAACGTGAAGTTGAGCTGCTTGCGCGGCGGCACACTCAACAGAAAATAGCGCACCGCGGGCGCGGTGAAGCCTTTTTCGATCAGATCTCTAAATGTGTAGTAGTTACCTTTCGATTTCGACATGGTTTCGCCCTCGACCTTCAGGTGTTCGAAGTGAAACCAGTAACGCGCGAACTGTTTACCGGTGGCGCCTTCGCTCTGCGCGATTTCGTTTTCGTGATGTGGAAAAACCAGGTCGATGCCGCCCAGGTGCAGATCAAAGGTCTCGCCCAGATACTTCATCGACATTGCCGAACACTCGATGTGCCAGCCCGGCCGGCCGCGTCCAATCTCAGTTTCCCAACCGGCTTCGCCCAATTTTGTCGCTTTCCAGAGGGCGAAGTCCTTCGCGTCTTCTTTCTCGTACTTGTCGGTGTCGACGCGCTGGCTGCCACCCGTGATATTCCCGGCGAAATTAATCTTGGAAAGCTTGCCGTAATCCGGGAACGAGCTGATGCGATAGTAAATCGAATCATCCGATCGATAAGCGTGATTACGTTGCTCGAGCTTCGCGATGATTTCGGCCATCTCCTGCACGTGACGCGTCGCCCGCGGCGCGACGTCGGGCCGCTCGCAACCGAGCGCATCAAAGTCTTCCCAGAATGCGTCGATGTACTCGGCTGTGTATTCATCGAGAGTCTTGCCGGCCTCGGCCGCTTTCGCAATGATGCGGTCGTCGACGTCCGTGAGATTCATCACCGAAATAACGCGCAGGCCTTTGTATCTCAGGTAACGGCGCATCAGATCGGCGGCAATCGTCGAACGAAAATTCCCGATGTGGCCAAAAGCCCAGACCGTCGGACCGCAGTAGTAGAACTTCGCTTCGCCTTCAACGAGCGGGCGAAACTCTTCCAACTGTCCGGAGAGAGTGTTGTGGATGCGGAACATTGAGGCTGAGTCTAGGGAAGGGAGGGAAGTGAGTCAACCGTTCTGTTCTGTAGAAATCCTTGACAAGCGCGTTGTTGCTTCATCAGCATTTATCAACTCTATAGGCAAGCCCTCCAGGGTTTGTAGAAACTGACGATTCTCACTGATGATGGTTCTTATTCCTGATATTTCAGCGTGAGCCGCGATGACAGCATCTCCTTTCCGACAACCGCGTTCCTCGTAGGACTTTATTTGTTCAGGCGTTACAGGCTCCCAACTCAATTCGATGAACTCCGAGTACTTGTTGACCAGCCTATAGAAGTCGCGCATTTCACCTTCAGTTAGTACGAGACTCAATTCTTTGAGAACCTGTAAGGGGATATAGACCGAAAACGAACCAATGCGATCGAGCAAGCTCGCACAGGCAGGAAACGTTTCATCGCCGCGCATACCGAAAACCCAAACATTCGTGTCCAGCAGCCATCGTTTAGGCGGGATAGTCATGGCCAGCGATCTGTTCGCGGATCCGGCGAAGCTCGATCCATGTCTGGTCCGCGGGTGATTTCAATTGGCCTTCGCGATTTAACCGCGCGCGATACTTCTCCGCGAGATCGTGCAGACCTCTCTGGAAATTCAGTTGCGCAACCTTATCCAAGAGAGCTTGTTGCTCTGAAGGAGCGAGATCGGTGATTGCATTTGCGAGATCGTCGATGGATTGCATGAGAGATTTCCTCGTGGCCAGATAGTATAGCTTTTAGGGGAGTATTCGCAACGGTAACCAATGAGACCCAGTCGACCGGCGCGTGCAATTTTGGAGTGCTCCGAGCAGAGCGAAGTGTTGCATTGCTCTGCCCGGAGAATGTTGTTGCCCTTACTTCCTTTATCAGATCCCTCATCGCCACTCGCGCGAAGAGATTCGCCCAGTGATTTCGACTCTTGCCAACCGCATTCGGATTGCGGCCCAGCTCATCGCTCGCTGTCTTGGTCATCTTTAGTAGTTCAACCGCCGAGTCCTGCCAAAGATTCTTAACGGCTTTGAATCCACCACGCCAACGTAGGCTTCCAGTCTTCGGGTTGGTCTCAACCATCCAGCGAAACGCTGCGAGTATCGGATAAAGAGCTCCGCTCATCAGCCTATACTCGACGGTTTGCTGAATGAATGGAAGGTAGAATTTTTTGGCCCGGTGCTCTACAAAGGCGAGTTTGCCAAATGCCCCCCCGTCTTTATTCCAGTATTTTTGCGCTTCAGCACGAATGAGATCGTGAAATTCAAGTATGTCATTCACGATCGGCGACAAACGCTTGTAGGAATCCTCGTTGTCCTCGAAGAGTTTTAGAGCCGCAGACTTCTTCTCATAGGCAACTACTGGCTGGGTATCGCTAACGTTCGGAAAGAGATCAACGTTGAAGCAAGTTAGCAGACTCACGAGATCACGCGCGTCGAATTCCTTATCCTCGTTTTCCCGCCACGCTATGTCATCCTTAAAGGGCTTTGCAGCTACAATCTTCTTTAACCAGTCGAAGTCTCCCGCGAGATTATCGAGGCTCATCGGTTGCACCTGCACCGACGTGTTGAGACCGCCCGCCATATCTGCGATCCAATCTAGAGGAGCCTTGGTTATCACTTCAAATTTCACAAATTGATTTTGGGGAAGATTCTCGCCTTCCTGCTCTTCAAGTATCAGGGTGTAGGTATGCCCTCCATCGAGTACGCCCTGACCGCGTTCCAAATTGACAACATAGAGTGTGTCTGAGCGCTTCTCCACAGATGTCGCAACAAGGGTAATTCCCTTGTGCTTCAAGTGGAACATGCCGACATGGTCGACATCCTGGTCTAGAAGACTTTTACGCACGTCTTTATAGAGGCAAACTGAGCGAATACGACAGTCCCCTGAAGCAGTACGCGTCCGAATTGGGTTGGGACTGGCGGCTGCTGGCTTCACAGGTTTATCAAGAGTCACGTTTCCGTCCGGCGGCGCGCTCGTGGGCCGGCGCCACCGGACTACTGCAGTTGATGCCCCGGACGGCGGAGGAATTCGGCGTCAGCAACTCGCTCGACCCGGCTGATAACGTGCAGGGCGTGGTGAAATTTCTGAAATGGTTGCAGCGTTACTGGGAAAAGCGTGTGCCGGACGAGAACGAGCGTTTGAAATTTATTTTGGCTTCATACAACTGCGGCGCCGGCCACGTCGAAGATGCGCAGCGACTGGCCGAGAAGTACGGCGGCAATCCGCAAAAGTGGGAGGATGTTTCCTACTGGCTGCTGCAAAAATCCACGCAGCAATACTCTTCCGATGCCGTGGTGAAGTTCGGCTTTTGCCGCGGTCTGGAACCGGTGAACTACGTCACTAACATTCTTGAACGCTTTGATCACTACAAACAGTTCGTCGTGACTTAGGAAAAGAGCAAAGAGCAAAGAGCAAAGAGCAAAGAGCGAAGATCGAAGAGCGAAGAGCGAAGAGTCAACCCTCTTTGCGTTTCCCTATGCTCTTTGCCGCTAATCCGCGGCTAATTCCTTGTCCTTCGATTTGATCAGCGCCGCGATTCCTTTTTTCTTTTTCAAATCTGCCGCCTCATTCAGCACGACGTAACGATGTTTCTTGCCTGCTCCTTCCAGTAAGCCATTCGGATCAGGCATCGATGCGCCACCCACGATTCCCAACTTTACTTCCTTCTTACTGAGGATGATGGTGCAGATCATGCCTTTATAGCCGTCGCCATGACCGTACCCGATGACGCGTGCGGGAACATCAACCATCTCGTTGACCTCGGGCGCCGCTTTTTTAATCAGTTCACGTAATCCATGCGCGACCTCCTGCACATTTGCTGGGTATTGCGACAAGAGGTCATCGAATTCTTTGTTAGACGTCTTCATCGTCGTCGCCTCCTGACTGTCGAACTTAGCGGAGGATCGGATCTACGCGTGAATTTATTCCCTGAAATGCTCAAACCCACCAGGCAGCAAGTTCCATTCGTGATTTTTTTCGCGAATCGTCACGGTAGCAGTTTGGTAATTAATTTCGCCGATGCGTGAAATCGCCACACCGTCAACGCGCTTGGGCAGGCGCGAAACGTTTTCGGGCGCCACCGTGAAGAGCAGTTCGAAATCTTCGCCGCCGTGGAGCGCCAACATCAATGGATCGAGTGCGCGCCGGCCGCAGAGATGCTTAACGTCCTCGTCGAGCGGAATTGCGTCCGCTTCGATCACCGCGCCGGCATTACTCTCTGCGCACAGATGATGAAGATCCGAAGACAGACCGTCGCTGATATCGATCATGGCCGTGGCCAGTCGTTCCTCACCGAGAACGATGCCCCAACCAACTCGAGGGGAAGGTGATAGTTGGCGAAGGAGAAGGGATTGAATCGAGTCCTCTTCTGAGTGATCGGTTGACCCGGTCGCATCCACCCCCCCACGCGGGATGCCCGCGTGGGGACCCCGGTCCGCTCCCGGTTCTGAAACCCGCGCGCCCATTTCAATTAACTTCAATCCCGCCGCCGCGCCGCCCTGATTTCCAGTAACGTAGATCTGATCTCCGGGCCGCGCCCCGGAACGAAGCACAGCGTTACCGGCAGCGACTTCGCCGAGCACAATTGAATCAATCACTATCTTCTCTTCGGTCGCGGAAATGTCCCCACCCGCCAGGGTGACGCCAAAGGCATCAGCCAGCTGTAAAAAGCCGGCGACGAACTCGTCTCTGCCCGGCCCGTTCCACGTATCGCGGGGCATGCCGAAAGAAAGGAACGCCCAGCACGGGCGCGCTCCCATCGCGGCGATGTCTGAGAGCGAGACGGCCAGTGCCTTGTGGCCCAGCAGAGATGGTGGGGTTGCGTAACGGTGAAAGTCGACGCCTTCGATCAAAAGGTCGGTGGTGACGACCAGATCGCGTTGTGATGTTGGCCGGATGATTGAAGCGTCATCGCCAATGCCGGCGGTTAGCCGGGCCGAGTGTTTGCGCTGGCCGACCTGTTCGCGCAGCTGCTTGATGAAATCGAACTCGTTCATAACCGCACCTTATTTGCAGTGCGGTAACTTGTTACCGCTTTCTGGGTCGGGCTATGTAAGCCGCCGAGGCGTGGTATCGATCGACAAAAGCGCTTGCCTTGCAGCGCATTCCAAAGCTACAAGTTGCGACGCATCGATTCCAGGCCGCCGGCGATCATCTCGGGTGAAGTGGAAAATGAAAATCGAACGTGGCCTTCGCCCTGCGGTCCAAACACTACCCCGGGCACGGTGGCGACCTGCGCTTTGGCGAGCAGGATTTCTGAAGCCTCGCGGCTATTGCGGCTGATGTGGGAGACATCCGGAAATGCATAGAAAGCGCCAGCCGGCGGCGCGCAACTAAGACCGAGTTCATTCAAGCCACCAATCAGCAGGTCGCGCCGCTCGCGATACGCCGACCGGGACTTTTCTATAAAGTCCGATTCTTCAGTGAGCGCGGCCAGCGCGGCCCATTGGGTCGGAGTCGAAACGCCGTTCGAAGAGTACAGCGTCGATTTTGCGAGGCCGGTCATCCACGGCTCAGCCGCGACCGCATAACCAATTCGCCAGCCGGTCATCGCATACGATTTTGACAAAGTGAATGACGTGATCGTGCGATCGAACATCCCCGGCAAAGAAGCGATAGATACGTGCTCGCCTTCATAGACGATGTCTTCATAAGCTTCGTCGGCCACTACAATCAGATCGCGATCGAGAGCAAAGGCGGCGACCTCTTCCGTCTCTCCGCGCGTGAAGACGACACCCGAGGGGTTCGTCGGTGTGTTGAAATAGATCGCGCGGGTTTTGTCGGTGATGTATTTCGATAGTGTCTCGCGAAAACCTTCGGCGCGTGCTTCGGTAGTCGGCACCAGCACCAGGCGGCCGCCGCAATTCGCCACCAGATCCTTAATCGGGGTCCAGTACGGCGAAAAAATCAGCACGTCATCTTCAGGATCGATCACCGATTGAAACGCGCTGAACAGACCTTGCATCCCGCCGTTGACGACGAGTACGTGGCGATCACTGGCATCGATATGATTGCGCTCATTCAGCTTCGCGGCGATCGCCGCACGCAGTTGTGGAATTCCTGAGGACGGTGCGTAGCGCGTTTGGTTCTGTTCCAGCGCCGACGCGGCGGCAGCCTTAATATAGTCGGGCGTCGGCTGATAGGGCTCGCCGCCTTCGAACTGGTACACGGTCGCGCCTTTTGAGCGCAGCTCCATCACGCGATTGCGAATCTGAACGATGTCAGAAAAGCCGACGTTGTCCAGGCGCTTGGCCAGGCGAAATGAATCAAGAGCGGGTGCGGACACGATTTATTGTGGACCTCCGAAATGAACCGAGGATTATGATTGGATAACGCGTGATTATAGACCGCGTCATTCGCAAGGTCTATCGTGAAACGGGCGCCATGGAAGGCAACCTTGGTGTGAGTTGAGGGCGTTGCGTATTTCGTGGTTAGGTTCTGTTTGCTTTCTCCCTCTCTCAAGGGAGAGCGAATGAGAAAATCGAGAGGTCGCGTGGCCATCACCCTAACTACGCTCTCAAATTAGACACAGATCGCGCCGCTAGATCACCTGACCTATTACGTTTAATCTTTCAGCTTAACTGACCACCCTTAAATGTAACTGTTGACACTAAATCTTCGGCAAAGTACCATCGGTCGGCGTTGGCGCTGCCAACCCTCGAATGAACCCGGCGACAGCGGCGTGTTCACCGTTCTTCAATCATGAGCCAGGCTGTGGCGACGATCCCCCAAAAGTTGTTTTTTAAGATAGGCGAGGTCTGCGAGCTCGCCGGAGTGCAGGCGCATGTATTGAGATATTGGGAGACCGAATTCCCGATGCTGGCGCCACAAAAAAATCGGGCCGGCCAGCGCACTTACCGCCGGCGCGACGTGGAGATGGCCTTGCGGATTAAGGAACTACTTTACGACGAGCAATACACCATCGCGGGCGCCAAGAAAAAGTTGGCCACTGAACTGAGATCTCCACCGCGCGAGAATTCCAACGCTGTACCGCCGAAAACACCGGGCCGCAGTCTGCAGCCGCCACCTTCGCTGGCTGCGCGACTAGCTCCTGCTCCAACCGCATCTGATCCTCCACCCGCGTTGAGTGAGGAACAACGGGCTTCCCTGAAACAAGTCGCCCTCCAACTTCGCGAAATCCTCGACGTGCTGGAAAAAGGCGACGCCGAACTCGAAGAACTCCGCGCTTCCGGTAAATAGCTTTCGTTAAAGATCACCGATCTTTCGAGTCGTTTGGCCGAGTTCCGTGTCGCTTCTTGGTTCATCGTTTGTAATGGCAATTAACCGCGAAAGTACACAAACCACTTTTCTCTTGCGAATCATCCACTGTTTGACAAACAAAGTTTTCAGTAGATACTGAAATGGATTTGACGGGACGTGGCGCAGCCTGGTAGCGCGCACGCTTGGGGTGCGTGAGGTCGCGAGTTCGAATCTCGCCGTCCCGACCATTACATTCCACAGCAACTACTTACGAGCGGCTACCGATAGCCGCTCTTTTTTTGTGTCGGGTTTGTGGCAGGAACTAATGGTAGACGCTTGTAGCGAGCTGCCGTTCAATTAACCCCGCGCCTCACAAACAGGATCATCTGCGGTTTGTTCCGTAACCTTTCTGTTCTCTCCCAGTTTATTAGGTTAGGAGTCCGAGTTAATTCGCGTCCGCTTTAGGGAGGATCGCACCTAAGATGAAAATCGCTATTGCAGGTATAGTTACGTTGCTTATTGGTTCCGTGCTCGCACGAAGTCAAACGTCCGCGCCATCAGGTCCTCAAATTCCCGAAGTCGCGCGGACGGTTCAAGCAATTCAAGGCGCCTGGGTGGGCAGAATGACGGCCAACATTCCGGGCTATCCGTCAGAAACATTCGACTGGAGGATGGACTGCAAGGTGGTTGCTCTCGGAGCCGGGGCTTCATGCACAAACTCGGGTAAAGCTTCAATCGGCCTAATGGCCGAATCATGCTTGCTGGCATTTGATCCTGACGGCAAAGCAGTCCATTACATGTGTGTCACGTCGATGGGTGAAGTGCACGACCACAAAGGCTCATGGAAGGACAACCAAACGATCGAATTCGAACCACTGCGCGCGGGTATGATGGGCCAGGTGATTACTGAGACCTTGAGCTGGCATTTTCCAGACGCGCAGACAATCGACAAGGTTTCGGAAGTGAGATTGGGTGACGGGAAGGCGATGCGCTTCGAGTTTAAGGGACGGCGAAGTTAATGTAACGGTTTGTGTAGCTGCGGATTAGTTGCCAAACTACGCCACTCATTTTGAGCGAATCGGTAGGAAGGTGAGCTAATGCTAAGGTCGATTCTTGCGGTCATAGTCTCAGTTATCTCGTGGTTGGTGATTGCGACCATCTGCAATTGGATTCTGAGGCGTTTGCTCCCCGGCTATGCGGCGGTGGAAGTTGCTATGACTTTCACACTCACGATGATGATCTGCCGCCTCGTCGTGGGCTTAATATCTTCGTTGGGCGCAGGCTTCGTATGCGCAGCTGTTGCCGGGCGAAGTCGACTCGCGCCAAAGGTAGCGGCGGTAATCGTAGTGCTGCTGTTCTTGCCCGTGCATTACATGCTTTGGAACAAGTTTCCGATTTGGTATCACCTATTCTTTTTGATTACATTGGCCCCCACGATGCTGCTCGGGGCGGCGCTTAAGCCAGGGGCCTCTAATTGAGATCCCGATCGAAGAACAGCCCACAAGAAATCCAACTCACATTTTTCCATGAAGAGATTCGATTCTAAAGCTCTCTACGCGGCACTCGACGCGCAGCGTGAGGCGCGGCATTTGTCTTGGCGGGAGGCAGCCAGAGAGATTGGAGTAAGTGTGTCAACGATTGCTCGCACTCGGAGGGGCGGCCGGATGGAAGTCGATGGAATGTTGGCGATGGTCGCGTGGCTTGGGGTCGCCGATGATCGTCACGCATGGTTGGCCCGGCTCGATCATCGAGCAGATGAAGATCATCGAGCCGTTGACCAATCCGACCGCTCATGGCGGGGCGGCAGCGGATGCGTTTCATCTCGTGATTCCGTCGCTGCCGGGTTATGGGTTCTCAGGCAAGCGCCGACGAAACCGGGATGGAATCCCGTTAGCCGACTCGATTCAGCCCATCATGGATTAATTCATTTCGGCAATTCTTCGGAGATGAGATTAGTTATCTTTGGTCGACCGCCAGCATGAAAGGCATCATCTTGGATTTCAAATAGCAGTACGTCTCTCGCGCTCTGTAATCAGTCCCTCGCGAGCCTTGGTGAATTCCGTTTCTAACAACTGCACAAACTCATCAGCGACTTTATCGGAATTCATATCGGCATTTTCGAGTTGTTGACATAGCCGCGCCATACGGTGAAGACCCAGCGTACTGCTGGAGCCCTTCAACGTATGTGCGAGGTGTTTGACTGAGAGCCAGTCTTCGGCGAAGGCAGCATCTGCAAGTTCCCGGATTCTCTGTGTTGTGTTGTGAAGATAGAGATCAATTAATTCGACAACGATGTCTAAGCCGTCGTCGGATTTCACTCTTTCGAAGGTCTTGAGAACTTCCAAGTCCAAGATGTCGCTGTTCATCGAAGTGTTAGATGGGTGCTCACTACTTTCATTGACACCAATTTTTGACTCAAGCAGCATTTTGTTCGTCCCCACCTTCAAATTCAGTGATTATGTCTTGATTTGTTGCTTCCTATTAACATTCGAATCGAGCTCTCCAGTTGTTCCGGAGTAAACGGTTTCGGAAGAAAAATGGTCGCTCCAGCTGAAAAGCTGTCGGACATCAGTTTAATGTTCTGTTCGGCCGTAATCATCATTATTGGAATTCGCATGAGACGTCTTTCAGATCGCATGTAATGGATAACGTCCATGCCTTCAAGGAAAGGCATACTCATATCAAGAATCGCTGCCCGGAACCGCGAATCGGATTGCAGGATGCGATAAGCCTCACGGCCATCATTGGCCACGATTGCTTCACAATGCTGTTGTCTCACAATGCTGGTCAACAGATGTGTCATCACCGGATCATCGTCGGCCACTAAGACCCGATTTGGAGGCGGCTGTTTCAATTTAATTTTGAAGGTACTCATGGAAACTCACCTTGATTGAGCCGTGGCGTGTTCGTAACGCGTCGCGAAAGCCAGAGGCTTCCTGGGAGGGGTAATCAGTTGTTCGGCCTTGAGCAGGAATTTATTGGCCTGACGCCAATGTATAACAACCGTATAGGGGACGGTGTTGTTGAGGAATGCCTCTGGTGCCGACGGACTTTTGAATGCAAGGCGAAGTTCCTGAACCGGAACAACGCGACGTCGGTCAAGCTTAGACCACCAGAAAGCCCCGTCGCGATATGAACATAGGGCGTTCGTTAGACTCCTTTGGAGTTTAGGATTCGAAATGTTCGACAGTAACAACTCTACTTCTTGGGTGACGCGAGCCAGGTCAGTGTTGAAAATCTCTAATGAGACGTTAGCGACACGATTGTTGGTTTCGAAATCGAAAAGCGATTCATAAACAATGACGTGACTGTGCAATTGCCTGAGCGCCGCAATTGCATGACTCGCCAAGCGAACATCGTTTTCTGTTCGAGAAGCAGTTTTCCTACCCTCAATAACCAACTCCCTCGAGTTGAACACAGAACTAATAGTCTGCGCCTGAACTGAAATTGCTCCCATGATGACTGCCGTGATCAATCGGGACTGCAGTGGTCGCATGGTCGGGTAATACTCCACATCGTTGCGCTGGGGCGATCTCGAATATAGAACTTCACGTTCTGAGACCGCTAGAGGTTTATTCTTGTGATTACGTTGTGCAAACCCGGACGTGGGGCGAGACACCACAACGCGCTGACAAAATCTGTCATTTTGGCCTCTCTAAGGGAAGCAGCGAAACAAAAACGCAACAGTCGGTCTCAGAAATCTATTGACGTATGCGAGCCTCGTTTATAAGAATCGAATTAGCAGCTTGTGAGCGAGCTCCTGCCAGGCTGGCTAACTAGTCGAAGACGTTTCTTGCCTATTCCTTACGCCCGGAGTACCTAAATGAAACTTAAGGTCTGGCTTTTGGCGAGTTATCCGCGCGTGTCGCAGTTATGTGGAGTGGCGGTAATCGTGCTCAGCGCCGCTGTCTTAGTCGGGTGGTTTACTGACTCGGCGCTCCTCAAAGGAATTCGCGCGGCATACATTCCCATGGCGCCAAACACGGCAGTGGTGTTTGCCCTCATAGGACTTGCTCTCGTCGTAATTGGCAATCGCTCGCTGAAGTTTTCGCTGCTGGCGCGAATAGCCACTCTTGTCGCGGCGGTGCTTGTGGTGGCGCGGATGAGTGAATATCTGACTTCACTCGAGTTGCGCGCGGACCAGTGGATATTTCGCTTCCCTTCAGAATCGATCGGGTTAGCGCCGGTCGGTAAGATGGCGTTTTTGACGGCGCTTACGTTCCTGCTGTTAACAACCTCGTTATTCTTGTTCACAATGCAAAAGCGCTGGGCCGTCGGCTTTGGACATGGATTGTCCATGGTCGTCGCCTTTATCGGAACGATCTTTTGCCTGGGTTATTTATACGGCACACCGTTGTTGTATGGCGGTCGTTCAATCCCAATGGCGCTGAATACTGCCATCTGTTTTCTGTTGGCCGGCTCCGCATTGTTGATTAGGGGTTCCGGCCGTAACTTTGAAGAACGTCACCAGGCGAAGCTGGAGTTGCAGCGCGCTTATGATGAATTAGAAGAGCGAGTTCGCGCGCGCACGGCGGAATTGGCCGAGCAACAGCAGTACCTGCGAGCAATTGTAGAAACGAGTCCTAACCCAATCTTCGTGAAAAACGCTGAAGGTCGCTTCACGCTCATTAACAAAGCGGTCGAGTTGGCATACGGCCGCCCGGCGAATGAAATCCTTGGCAAGAAAGAAGCCGATCTAAATGGCTATCACGCCGAGATCCAGACGTTCATTCATGACGACGATGAAGTGATTCGGACGCTGAAGCCAAAATTCATACCTGAAGAGGAATTAACTAACCCCGCAACCGGTGAGACGCGGCTGTTTCAGACGATCAAAGTACCGCTGGCACTGCCCGGTAATGGAGCGGTTCACGTATTGGGCGTTGCTACTGACATCACCGAGCGAAAAGAAACCGAACAGGCGTTGCGCGAAACCGAAGAACGATACCGGCTGCTGTTTGAAAGTAACCCGCTGCCCATGTGGGTTTATGATCGAGAGACGCTGGCATTTCTTGCGGTAAACGACGCCGCTATATCTCAATATGGGTACTCTCTTGACGAATTTCTCTCGATGACTATCAGAGACATCCGGTGCCCGGAAGACGTCTCGGTCCTGCTAGACAATATTTCTGACAAAGGTGGTTTCAATGCTGCCGGCACGTGGAAGCATAAGCGGAAGGACGGCAGCCTGGTTGATGTTGAAGTGATCTCTCACCCGCTCATGTTTACCGGCAGAAACGCCAAGCTGGTGCTGGCAAACGATGTCACTGAACGCCGTAAAGCTGAAGAGGCGCTTCAAGCCACTGAAGAACAGTTGCGGCAGACGCAAAAACTCGAAGGGGTGGGCCGGTTGGCCGGTGGGATTGCCCACGACTTCAATAACCTGTTAACGGTTATCAATGGTTTCAGTGCGCTGGCAATGCGCGAACTCAAGCCGGAGGATCCGCTCTTCTCGAATCTCGAGGAAATCAAGAAGGCGGGTGAGCGCGCCACATCACTGACGCGACAGTTGCTTGCCTTCAGTCGCAAGCAGGTGCTGCAGCCGAAGATCCTCAATCTCGACACAGTTGTGACGGACATGGAGAAAATGCTGCAGCGCATCATTGGCGAGAACATCGACCTGCGGGCAGTCTTGGAGCCGACCCTGGGAAACGTTAACGCGGATCCGGGACAGATAGAACAGATCATTTTGAATTTGGTTGTGAATGCGCGCGATTCGATGCCCAACGGTGGCAAGCTTACGATCGAAACGGACAACGTATATCTGGACGAAGAGTATGTGAAAGAACATGTGGGCGCGCAATTGGGGCCTCATGTGGTGTTGGCGGTAACCGACACGGGCCACGGTATGGACCAGAAAACGATCGCGCGCATCTTCGAACCCTTTTTCACCACCAAGGAAATGGGTAAGGGCACCGGCTTAGGGTTGTCTACCGTGTACGGCATTGTGAAACAGTCAGGTGGAAATATCTGGGTCTACAGTGAGGTTGGACTGGGAACTACATTCAAGGTTTATTTGCCGCGGGTTGACGATGACGCCGATGAATACCGGCGAACAATCGAAGACAAGAAGGTAGCCAGCGGGAACGAGACAATTCTCCTGGTAGAAGATGAAGACATGTTGCGCAGGCTTGCCCGTCAAACGCTGAAGGGTCAGGGATACCAAATTCTCGAAGCAGCGAATGGTGCCGACGCTATTGCTTTGGCCGGTCAACATGAAGGCGTAATTCATCTGCTGCTGACGGATGTCATTATGCCCGGCATGAACGGGCGCGAAGTGGCGTCACGATTGCTCGAGACGCGTCCAGAAACACTAGTCTTGTTCATGTCCGGCTATACCGACGATGCAATTGTGCACCAGGGTGTGTTGGATGAGTCGGCGAATTTTATTCAGAAACCGTTCTCGCCCGATGGCCTCGGCCGAAGAGTGCGCGAGGTTTTGGATCAGTAGGAATTCTGCGTAAGCCTCAAGTAGTCGACACTAAGAGTCAGCCCATGATATTTCCCGCTATCGATCAGAACTACATTGAAGCCCATGACCGGCGGCTGTTGATCGTCGACGACGAGGAAAAGGTGCGCGACTTGTTCGCCCGTTGTCTTAATGAAAGATATTCATGTGAAACGGCCGCAAATGCTCAGGAAGCGCTGGAGTGGTTACAAAGCGAGCCTTTTGCACTAGTCGCTACAGACATCCAGATGCCGGGTCTTGGAGGAATCGAATTACTCCGAAAAATTAATGAGCTGCACCCTGACACGGCGGTCATTATCGTATCCGGTGTGGATCGTACGCAGCGGGTTATTTCTGCAATCAGGAACGGGGCGTATGACTACCTCGTCAAGCCGGTTGACCTTGACGTCCTGGACCTTTGCGTCGATCGAGCACTGGAACGCAGGGCGTTAGTGCGCAATGCTCGAAAATACAAAACCGATTTGGAGAAGCAAAACCTGGAACTGGCGCGGAGCAAGAGCGAGTTAGAGCACATTCAGGCTCAATTGATCCACAGTGAAAAGATGGCTTCGCTCGGTCAACTGGCAGCTGGCATAGCGCATGAGTTGAACAATCCAGCAGGCTTCATTTTCAGCAACATGGCAGCATTGCCTGAATACTTACAACGATTGAGGCGGCTTCTCGCTAACCGCGAAATGACTTCCGTTGCTGACGGAGATTCCGGAGCGCACGCGAGCGTTGATTATGACAACTTGCTGTCGGATCTGGACTCAATTGCGGCAGACTCCTACAGCGGCGCCGAGCGGATCAGGGACATCGTGCAGAATCTGCGACTGTTTTCGCGGCTTGATGAGGCGGAGATCAAACGCATCGACGTACACGAGAGTATTGAATCTACGATTCGTTTACTTTCGCAGTATTACAGTTCGTCGGCAATCAACTTAAAGAGAGATTACGGTTTTGTTCCTCCCGTCGAATGTTATGCCGGCCAGCTCAACCAGGTTTGGATGAACTTACTGGTGAACGCAGCCCAAGCCCTTGGTGAGAGTGGCGGCGAAGTAAGAATATCGACCGGTTCGGACGCAGAAGCGGCATTTGTCAGTGTCAGTGATACAGGCAAAGGCATACAAGCCGAGCACCTCACTAGAATTTTTGACCCATTTTTCACGACGAAAGCAGTGGGCGAGGGAACTGGGTTAGGCTTGTCAATTTCTCACGGAATCGTTACTCGACATGGAGGCGCACTGACCGTTAACAGTAAGCCAGGATATGGCGCGATGTTCACAGTGACGTTGCCTCTCCACATCAATGGAAACGACGAAGGCCCCAATCATGGAAAGAGGTGAATGGTGAAATACAAGATTCTGATCGTCGATGATGAACCGCCAAATCTTCGAGCGCTTGAGCGACTCTTTAGGAATGAGTACGAAGTACTAACGGCTACCTCCGCGGTTGAAGCGCTGACGGCCCTGGAGGGTCACGATGTGGCCCTGTTGATTTCTGATCAGCGCATGCCGGAGATGAGTGGCATTGAACTATTGGCACGGACAGTACCACTCCGGCCACACATGGTGAGAATCCTTTTAACCGGCTACACCGATGTGAGTAGCCTAATCGAGGCGATCAACTGTGGTCATGTTTACAAATACGTGACGAAGCCATGGAACAACGAAGATCTCATCATTACTGTCTCGCGGGCGCTTGAGCACTACGAGTCGATGAAGAGCCGTCACAACCTACAGATGGAGAACGCTAGGTTGCTTGCGCGGTTGAATGAAATAGCAGAACTGGCGACGTCAGATGATGTGGTACTGCAGGAGCCACGATTGAATCCCCTCATGGATGAAAGTGAGCCGGCAGTAGTATCCGCGGGCTAGACGGGAGTCGAGATGGTGGAGCTCGAGAACAGGCCGCGTATTCTGATTATTGATGACGATGAGCAGATTCGGCTGCTGCTCACGCGGCTTCTTGCTTCCCAAAACAATTGTACGGCAGTCGAATCTGCTGAAAATGCACTCGCCTTGTTGGATGAGCACAGCTTCAACCTAATCATTAGTGACATCAATATGCCTGGAATCAGCGGCCTTGAACTGGTTCCCGCGATACTTCAGAAGCATGCCGATGCCGTGGTCATCATGGTAAGCGGCGAGCAAACAATCGATTCGGCCATCGAAGCGATGCGAGTTGGTGCATTTGATTACGTTACGAAGCCCGTAAACATCGATCATATTGAAGCGGCTGTTCGGCGCGCACTATCCCACCAGAAGTTGGTTGAAGAGAAGCGACGGTACGAAAATCATTTGGAGGAAATGGTTCGGGAGCGAACTGCTGAGCTTGAGTATTTAGCTTATCATGACCGTCTTACTAACCTTCCCAACCGAACGCGTTTTATTGACCGGTGCCACGAGGCAATCCTTGAGGCCAAAACAAACGGTCACGAGTCCGGGGTAATGCTCTTATCGCTCGATCGCTTTAAGAACCTTAATGACACACTGGGACACGAGGCTGCTGATCAGTTATTGAAAGATGTGGCCCTGCGTATTCGAGCAGCGCTGACCGACCAGGCTGTAGCAGCGCGGTTCGAGGGCGCGGAATTTGCGGTCTTGCTGGAACGAATTACGGAGTCGATGGAAGCCGAACCGGTTTGTCAATCGCTGCGTGAAGTATTTAGGACCCCCTTCGCGGTAGCCAACCAGGAGGTTTATCTGACGGCGAGCTTAGGCGTTAGTTTTTCTTCCGACAGCCGGAACGGCGTCTCAAGCATTCTGCAGAATGCCGGCGCGGCGCTTTATCGTGCGAAGGCGATTGGTGGGAACAATCATCAGTTTTACACAGCGGATATGAATGCTGCTTCCCTGAAAAGGCTTTCGCTGGAAACAAGCTTACGACACGCAATCGATAATGAAGAGTTCATCACTTTTTATCAGCCAGTAATTGATCTGGGATCTAAAGACGTAATAGGATTCGAAGCACTGGTACGATGGGAACATCCTCAGCTTGGCATGCTGGCTCCCTGTGAATTTCTCGACCTGGCGGAAAGCACCGGCATGATTATTGAGATCAGTGAATGTGTAATGCGCACTGCCTGCCGGCAAACTCTCCTATGGCAAAAGAACCACTGCAAAAATCTGCGAACTGCTGTAAATGTTTCTGCGCGTCATTTTCGCCAGAAGGACTTTCTGGAGCGCATCGTGACCATACTCTCAGATAGTAAGCTGTCACCTCAGTCTCTGGAATTGGAGCTGACTGAGAGTTCAATCATGGAAAATCCCGAGACAGCTGCCGAGATCCTTGAGGGACTTAGAAAACTCGGGATATCGATTGCCATCGACGATTTCGGCACGGGGTATTCGTCAATGAGTTATCTAAAGCGGTTTTGCGTCGACACACTTAAGATCGACAAGTCGTTCGTCAGCGGCGTGGCGACCGATGGCCACAACGCGGCGATGGTAAAAGCCATGATTACGCTGGCGCACGATTTGGATTTGCGCGTAGTTGCTGAAGGTATCGAGACTGAATCAGAATTGGCTTTTCTGAACAAGTTTTCGTGTGATGAAGGACAAGGCTATTTGTTTTCGAAGCCTCAACCCGCCAAGATCGCAGAGTCCTTTCTACCTGTTGGTATCTGTTAGTATCGTGCCATCCGCCAAAGGAACGGTTGACTCGGGTCAGCAGGAGATGATCCGGGGTTCTAATGAAGGATAGTAGATGACTACGAAGGCCGGATTCTTGACTGTTCGTTCCAGAAAGAGTATAAAGGAAGTCCAGGAACAAGAATGGCGCGCCAAAAAGAGTTCGACCGCGATGAAGTCCTCCATAGAGCCATGGAGGTGTTCTGGACGCGCGGTTACGAGGGAGCGTCGATCCAGGATCTGGTGAAGCACATGGGGATTAATCGCCAGAGTATTTACGATACCTTTGGCGATAAGCATTCGCTGTTCCTCCAGTCCCTGGATCGTTATCGCGAGATCGAGAGCCGGAGAGTATTCGACGTCCTCGAGAGGCCTGGCTCAATGAAGAGGAATCTGCGCCGGTTATTCGAAGAAGTCATTGCCAGGGCGCTGTCAGCGGAAGGGCGGCGAGGCTGTTTTGTCGGCAACTCGATGTCCGAGTTGGCGGGCCGCTGCAAAGCGACAGCCAACAGAACCTGCGACAGCGTGGCCTTGGCTGAGAAATTATTCCAGCGGGCATTGGAACGGGGGCGAGCGCAAGGGGAATTGCAGCGCGTTCAGGATACGCGCGCGGTGGCGCGTTTTCTCTATTGCAACCTTCAGGGGTTGCTGCTTTTGGCGAAGGCCACGGGTGACCGTAAATTACTGAGTGACGTGGTCAAGGTGACGCTATCAGTGCTGGACTAAATTTTTTTGGGCTAGTTCTGGAACGTGTGTTCCAGAAACTAAATGAGCTCCGAATTCGTAGATACGTCTGAAGAAATGAAAACAGAGATTCAATTGATCATGCAAGATGGCGCCGCCGAGAAGCGCGGCGGCGTGGTTAGCGACGCGCCGCAAAGGGATGATGACGTGCTGGATGCTTACTCACGCGCAGTCATTACCGCCGCCGAAAAGGTCAGCCCTTCAGTGGTGTATATCGAAGTTGAGCAGCGCGTAAGCAATCGCAGACCAAACCTTCCGCGCAGGCCACAGGAACGACGGGGCAGTGGCTCGGGATTCATCTTTACACCGGACGGTTTCATCCTGACGAATAGTCATGTGGTTCACAGTGCCGGGAAAATCGAAGTGACCCTTGCGGATGGTCATAAGCACCAGGCGGACTTAATCGGCGACGATCGGGATACGGATCTTGCGGTCATCCGAATCAATGCGCCCAATCTGGTGCCGGCGCAGCTTGGCGAGGCGCAAAAGATTCGTGTCGGACAACTGGTGATCGCGATCGGCAATCCCTATGGTTTTCAATATAGTGTCACCGCCGGAGTTGTCAGCGCGCTGGGACGATCGCTGCGGGCACAGTCCGGCCGTCTGATGGATGCTGTGATTCAGACTGACGCTGCGCTCAATCCCGGCAATTCGGGTGGGCCGTTGGTTAACTCACGCGGAGAAGTGATTGGAGTTAACACGGCGATGATTCTGGCGGCGCAGGGAATTTGCTTTGCCACCTCGATCGATACTGCCAAGTTCGTCGCCAGCCGTTTGATTCGCGACGGCAGAGTTAGTCGCAGCTATATCGGTCTGGCGGGACAGAATGTTCCGCTGCCGCGACGCATCGTTCGTTTTTACAATCTTGTGGTGGAAAGCGGAATCCTGGTGGTTTCGTTTGAGAACAATAGCCCCGCAAGAAAAGGCGGCCTGCGTGAGGGCGACATTATTGTTGGCTTTGACGATCGACCGATTGCGGGCATTGACGATCTGCACAAGCTTTTGACCGAGGAGCGGATCGGACGAAAGGCTTCACTGATGGTAATCAGAGGCACCGAAAAGTTGACCATCGACGTAATGCCGGAGGAATCAGAGAATCGGAATAAATAGATCAGAACCAGGTTGAATAAACATTTTGAATCAAAACTCTGAACTAAGAGGAATGGAGGCATCGATTTGATCAGGATTGAAAGGGAACAGGGTGGTATAGGCTTGATGAATTTGGACAGGCCAGACTTTGAGAAGATCGGTGAGGACCTGCTCACCGAATCCATTTTGCCGGAAGACTTAAGCGAGGTGATAGAGAAACTCGAGTCTCCGCCGGATGATGCGCAAGCTCTTTTCGACGACAACCTCGCTTCGTCGGTAGAGCCAGAGAGTGAAGACTCAGAACTCGATCTTTCAGCGGGCGAGTTGGATAAGGGCTCCGATCCGGTCAGGTTGTATCTGCGTGAAATGGGGACGGTGCCGCTGCTAAAGCGCGAACAGGAAGTCTCGATCGCCAAGCGGATCGAGGCAGGACTAAAAAAGGCGCAAAGAGCCACCTCCCGCTCGTCGATTGCCGTAGCCGAACTCTTGAGAATCGGCGACGAATTGGAAGCGGGAAAGATTGGCATTCGGGATGTCGTTAATTTCTCTGACGACTCCGAGATCGACGAGCATGAAGACCGGGGAGATGAGTATTTTCAGCAGACGCTTGCCAGTCTCCAAAGCATCCGCAGGCTTTATCAACGCGGTCTTAGAGAGTCTGCGCAGCTCCGGCTCGAACACAAACTAAGCCGCGGCAAGAAATCTAAAAAGCTGTCGCGCTTAAAGCGGAAGCTGGCGCGAACCCGGCTTGATGTGGCTCAAGGGATTGCGGCACTTTCGCTGAAAGAACCGGCGCGCAAGCGTCTCACAGCGGCGATTGGCGCAATTCAGAAAGAGGTTCGCGCGCTCGAGCTTCAAATCGATGACTACACCGAGAGGCTCAATGGCAAACGGGTAAAAGATCATGACAAGAAGGAGTTTGCGCGACAGCTTCGCGAGAGCAGGCGCCGGCTGAGAGAGATCGAAGCTGAACATCACGTCTCAGCCTTAGAGATCAAACGCGCGCAGCGGATGATTGCGATCGGCGAAGCCCAGGCTGCTCAGGCTAGCCATGAACTTACCGAAGCCAACCTGAGGCTGGTGGTATCGATTGCCAAGAAGTATCAGAATCGGGGGCTCAGTTTTCTCGACCTGATCCAGGAAGGGAATCTCGGCCTCATGCGGGGCGTCGAGAAATTTGACTGGCGGCGTGGATACAAGTTCTCAACCTATGCGACCTGGTGGATCCGTCAGGCGATCACCCGGGCGATCGCCGACCAGGCCCGCACGATTCGCGTTCCGGTTCATATGATCGAAGCGCTGAATAAGGTGAAGACCGCGACGCGTGAGCTGGTGCGTGACCTGGGACGTGAACCAACCGCCGCAGAGATTGCCGCAAAGATAGGAGTTTCGGTAGAGAAAGTTGACAAGGCACTCAAGCTCACGCAACAACCCATTTCGCTGGAGACTCCAATTGGCGAGGGTGGAGATTCTCAAATCGGCGATCTGATCGAAGATCGATCAACTCTCAATCCGGCGGAACGAGTAATCAACTCTAACCTACGTGACGTTGCGGGCGACGTCCTCCAAACCTTAAGTCCCAGGGAAGAAAAGGTCATACGACTGAGGTTTGGATTGGACACCGAGGGCCGTGAACGAACACTGGAAGAAGTGGGCGAAGACTTTCAGGTTACCCGCGAGCGCATCCGGCAGATTGAAGTCAAAGCGCTCAGGAAACTTAGGCATCCGTCGCGCGCCCGGATGCTCAAGAACTTTATCCAAGGGCCCGATCAGTAACCGGAATCAGGCCGGACGGTCCTTGAGCATCTCCGATTGTTCTGGTTGCCGGGCGCTTTGACTTACAACTTCATTCACGCTATTCGGCCGCCCGCGGCGTCTGAAATTTCGGGAAGTAGCGGATTACGAAGAACAGGTACAGAAGCCAGAAGGCAAGCCAGACAGACGCGACGATACGAAGCCTAACCAGGAACAAAGAGACAACACCAAGCCGGGGGAATTCCCGACGCTTTCGAGTTGGCAATTTCCCGTATTAACACCGTGTTACGCGAGGCCCGGAAACCGTGTAAGGAGACTTCCCAAACCATCTGATTCTCAGTACTATTTCCGGCGTGTCGATGATGCCTGGAGACGATGGTGTTTCAGTATTTGAGAATGTTCGGCCTCGCTTGTTTGGCATCGCCTATCGCATGCTCGGCAGCGCCGCTGAAGCTGAGGACATCGTCCAGGATGCGTGGTTGCGTTGGCAGGGGACAGATCGAAGCGCAGTCTTAGATCCGCCGGCATTCCTTGCGACTACGACGACGCGATTAGCCATTACCTTCGCACAGTCCGCACGATCTCGACGCGAAACCTATATCGGACCGTGGCTTCCTGAGCCGGTAGACACCTCGGGTGATCCGCGCCTCGGGGCTGAACGGGCCGAAGCTTTAGAATTTGCCGTCCTGTTGTTACTCGAGAAACTCTCTGCGACCGAACGCGCCGCATACGTTCTGCGAGAAGCGTTTGATTGTTCCTACGATCAGATTGCCCACACCATTCGATCGACCGAAGCGAATGCGCGACAGCTTGTTACCCGTGCGCGCAAACATATTAGCGACGGGCGTCGCAGGGCGGTTAGCTCGATCGAACAACGACGCCTTCTCAATGCGTTCATTGGGGCCTCGCAGAAAGGCGATCTTCCCGCCCTGGAAAAGCTCTTTGCTTCCGACGTTGTTTCCTATGCCGATGGCGGCGGCGCCCTGCATGTAGCGCGGCGGCCAGTTTCTGGACGCGAGCGTGTAGCAAACTACTTTGCCTCAGTGGGGGCTTTCCTGGGCCGCGGGGTCACGATTGAGTCGGTTGAGACAAACGGCCAGGCAAGCGCGCTAGTGTTGCGGAATGGAGCAGTCACGGCGCTGGTGACGATTGAAGCGTCGGAAGAAGGAATCTTCAGAGTCTTGTTAGTAATGAGACCCAGCAAGCTCGCAGCCATCTCGCGATTATCTGACGCCAAACGTGCTTCTCAATCCGAATCGTAAACTGCCGCTTCTGAAATCGAGTCCGCTACGTTAGTTGCATCAGATCCTTCAAATATTCTTCAGGATCAATATTCCAGTGTCAGGCTCAGGAAGCAGCCAGCTCGATAGGCCTGGCTGGCAGCGCTAACTGCGATTCTCTCTTGCTCACCGCTCCCCAAGGCAAACCAGATAAGACTGCGCAGCGGCTCGATTTGTGACAACTGTTTTGCAGATGTCGGATCATTTCGAGATTAGAAATTTCGATCGAAAAACTCTGTCACAAACGAAGACGCTATCTAGTCTTAGCGAGTGCGGAAAACACAAACAGTTGACGCGGGCATTGGCCGCGAAAGAGGGAGGCAGCGAAATGAAGATCGTCGTTATCGGAGGTACGGGTCTGATTGGCTCAAAGCTGATCAAAAAACTCAACGCGCTCGGACACGAGGCTGTAGCAGCGGCGCCTAATACGGGGGTCAACACTCTCACGGGTGAGGGACTTACTGAAGTGCTCAAGGGAGCCCAGGTCGTTGTCGACGTCACGAACTCGCCGTCATTTGAAGATGCCGCAGTCATGAATTTCTTTCAGACATCGACGCGCAATCTTCTTTCCCACGAGGCTGCGGCCGGCGTGGGCCATCATGTGGCGCTTTCGATCGTTGGAAGTGAGGGCTTGCCTCAGAGTGGTTACATGCGAGCGAAAGTCGTGCAGGAAAAACTGATTAAGGAAGGCCCGATTCCCTACACGATCGTGCACGCGACTCAATTCTTCGAGTTCACCAAACGAATCGCCGACGAGGCAACGGTTGGCGACATCGTTCGCCTGCCGCCGGTTCTTTTCCAGCCCATGGCCGCAGATGATGTGGCCGGCGCGTTGTGCCAAGTGGCGATTAGTTCAGCGCTGAATGGCCCAATTGAAATCGCCGGACCCGAAGCGTTCCGTTTCGACGAACTGATCCAGCAACGGCTCAGCGCAGAGAACGATCCGCGCAAGGTTGTCGCTGATCCTGAGGCACATTACTTCGGCACTGCGTTGAACGAACGGAGCCTGGTGCCCGGAGATAACGCCCAGCTTGGCACGACACGTTTCGCAGACTGGCTTAAACAGTCCGCTGTAGCCGCGAAGACGGCCTCGCAAACTACATGAGCCCAGCCGGAGCAAAGAAGCTGCGCGCGTCTTAATTGGGAAAACCTTGAAGTTAAGAGAACTGCCAGAAAAGGAGAGCGTCATGAGCACTATCAAAACGAAAGATGGAACGCAGATTTACTACAAAGACTGGGGCGAGGGACAGCCACTGTTCTTTCACCACGGCTGGCCTTTATCGGCTGACGACTGGGATGCCCAGATGATGTTCTTTTTTGAGCGGGGTTATCGCGTTATTGCGCATGATCGGAGAGGCCACGGGCGTTCGACCCAAACCGTAAACGGCAACGACATGGATACGTACGCCTCTGATGTTAACGAGATCGTCGAAAAGCTTGACCTGCGCGACGTCATACACATCGGCCATTCTACGGGCGGAGGAGAAGTCGCGCGCTATGTCGCTCGATATGGCAAAGGCAGGGTCGCTAAAGCGGTGCTGATCAGCGCCGTCCCACCAATCATGGTCAAGTCCGACCAGAATCCAGGCGGCACTCCACTCGAAATTTTCGATCAGATTCGCGAGAGCACCGCAAAAAACCGTCCCCAGTATTACCAGGATTTTACGCTTGCCTTTTACGGTTACAACCGGCCGGGCGCCGACATCAAGCAAGGCGTCAGAGATAACTGGTGGCGGCAGGCGATGATGGGCGGGATTAAAGCGCAGTATGACTGTATCAAAGCATTTTCGGAAACCGACTTCACCGGGGATCTCAAACAGATCGACGTGCCGACACTGGTGATGCATGGAGAAGATGATCAGATCGTCCCTTTCGCTGATGCCGGACCTCTTTCCGCCAAGCTGCTCAAGAATGCCACGACGAAATTCTATCCCGGTTTTCCGCATGGCATGCCGACAACTCATGCAGATCAAATCAACGCTGATCTGCTGGCCTTCATCGCAGAGCAAAAGTCGGCGGCAGCGTGATAGATGACGTTCGCGTGGAAGTGCTCATAACCCTGGATGATCCGGGGGAGCACGACGTGGGAGAGGATACGTTCCACAATCGTCAGGTTGAAAATACGCGTCAGCCGTTTTCCAACAAGGAGAGACCCGACCAGCAAACAGATGATTCTTTGTAAAGCCCAGGTGCCCTGCAGGGCGATTAACCAAAGGAGACTATGATGAACAAGATATTATCGCTAATTGTGCTATGTCTCATGACGGGGACGCTGATGGCCCAGCAGCCTACCGCCAATCAGCCACCCCGGGCGTCTGTGACACCGCTCACTTCGAAAGACTTGTCCGATTTTCCCGGTAAAGAAGTCTTGATGATCACGGTGGAATATCCACCGGCCAGCGTTGATCCAATTCACCGGCACAATGCACATGCGTTCATCTATGTGTTGGAGGGCTCGATCATCATGCAGGTGAAAGATGGAAAGGAAGTGACGCTGACACCGGGCCAGACTTTTTATGAAGGCCCGAACGATATTCACGTCGTGGGGAGAAACGCGAGCACTACCAAGCCCGCAAAGTTCGTCGTCTTCTTCATTAAGGACAAGGGTGCTGAGGTATTAGTGCCGGTGCCGGAATGAAACCGAACGAAGGTTATGGTAGACGTCTCTAGTCGGCTGCTTAATCAAACTTCCCGTAATGATTCTGCACGGCACGGAGGACAAGGCGACGAACCCGAGCGGTAGCCAGTTCTTTTACGATAACGCCGGCTCAACGGACAAAATTCTGAAACTCTATGAAGGTCACTATCATGATTTGCTAAATGACGTTGATAAGGAAATCGTGATGGCGGACATTAACGAGTGGATCGACGCGCGTGTGCCCGCAATACGAACCAAAACCGCGGCACTCTGATGAGTTTGGCTTTCACTAACATCAGGAGGATTTCAATAATGAACTGCTGTTCGCATTTGTTTGAAATCGGCAATGTAACTCCGAGAACCCCGAACGGCTGTGAGGAGTGTTTGAAAACTGGCGACCAATGGCTCCATTTGCGACTTTGCGTCTCCTGCGGTCACGTGGGTTGTTGCGACGACTCAAAGAACCAGCACGCGGCCAAGCATTTTCATTCAACCAATCATCCGTTAATCAAGTCCTTTGAAACGAACGAAGAGTGGGGTTGGTGTTACGTTGATGAATTACTTCTCGAATCAGTTCCAGGATCATTGACGGAAGAATGGTGCGGTGTGCTCGGAGCGACGCCATGAGAAGACCAAACTTGAACGCTTATACAGCGACGGGCCACCGGCCGTCTGTCGTCATTCGGAAACACAAAACCCTGGAGACAGGCGCGAGTAGGTAACGCTACGGCAGTGTTAGGAGGTTCACATGAGCGAAAAAGACCTTGAAGTGCTGATAACGCTGGATGATCCAGGCGAGGATACCCTCGAAGAGGACACCTTCCATCTTCCGGCTGACAAGACCGCGGGTTGGTCCGGTCAGCCTCAACAAGATGGCGACCCGGCCAGCAAACAGAAGTAATCCCTGACAATGACCTTTCCCTTGGAGGCGGAATTTGTTTCTGCCACAATCCTGCCACACTGGGCTTCTTGAACTTTAGAGTGTCATGCGATGTGAAGGAATATGAAATTGCTTGATTTTGACCGTGGCTGCAACTCGATTCAAAATCAATTACTTAGGTTTTAGCATCTGGCTTGATTGGGGTGCGTGAGGTCGCGAGTTCGAATCTCGCCGGAAGGCTTTAACTCAGGAATATCGCGGCCGCTTCGGACTGTGATCACAGGAGTGATGAGCTGCAAACACAAGGTTTTTGGTGACGAAGCTTGAAACCATCCATCGGTCTTTCCGTGACTCTCATCCGATTCTTGCTCCTTCTATCCAACAAAAAGCGTATTGTTCGAACCTCTGATCTATATTGAAGTTTGGTCCTGAAAGTCATCAGGGAAGAGGAGCGACATTGCTAACGGATTCGCCCTAAAGAAGTAGCTGCCAAGTCCTGGTCAAGAGAACATTTGGCTTGGGCGAAGCGTTAGTGAGTGAACATGGAGACTGCGATTCACAACCGCGCAATATCGAGTCAGCGCGTTGTTCCAACTTTCACGACAGATGCGAGGCCCGCGGACGCCGACGAGCCCGGCAAGCAATCAATTAAGACGGACCGGACTCTTGGAGGTATCCTGACCGGCTTTGCCCTGAACCTTACGGGCGCTCTTCTGGCCTTACTCTTTGTGGCAGTCTTTCATTCCGAGACGCCGCCCGGTCAGCTTGCCCGCGAATTCATTGATTCTTTCATCTACGCCAACTTTATCGGGACGCTTGTTATTTTCGCGGTCTTCAGTCTTACGCCGCGGCTCATGCTCAGTCGGTTTCCCCTGAACTGGATATTGCTGGTGAGCATGATCCTCACCCTGACCTTCGTCGGCAGTTTGATGGCCGGGTTTGCTCTGATGGGTCTGGGGCTTTTCCCGCCCCGAGACTATAGCTGGATCGGGTTGCGTCGGATGGGCCTGGGTTTTCTACTGGCTCTCGGATTTGGGGTGGGCGGACATTTCTATGAAAGAGTTAGATTGAGGTTCAAAGCCACATCGGAACAACTGAGAGCAAAAGCGCTCGATGAAGAACGAGCGCGAAAGCTGGCTGTTGAAGCAAGTCTTTCTTCTTTGGAATCGCGAATCCACCCGCACTTTCTGTTCAATACTCTAAATTCCATTTCCGCGCTCATTCAGGACGATCCATCGCTGGCCGAAAGGATGGTAGAGCGACTGGCCGCGTTGCTTCGTTTCTCGCTGGATACAAACCATCGCCGCACTGTGCCGCTTGGGCGGGAGCTGAAAATTGCGATCGACTATCTGGAGATCGAAAAGACTCGTCTTGGGGAACGGCTCGTTTACGATATCGACATCCCGGTGCATCTCCACAGTGTTCCGGTGCCGCCGTTCGTGCTGCAGACACTGGTCGAGAACAGCGTCAGACACGCAGTCTCCGTCGAAAGAAGAGGCGGCCGGATTTACCTCAAGGCATACCTGCTTGATGATCGGATGAACCTCGAAGTCTGGGACAGTGGGCCGGGGTTCACGGATGACTCGTTCACCGTGGGTCATGGGTTGGACAATCTCAGTGCTCGCCTTGCGCTTTTTGATACTGAGGCTGCACTTGATATTTCCCGCAGAGAAGGGTTTACCGTGGTGGGTGTTTCACTATCCAATCGACAACTACAAGAGCGGAAATATGAGTAATGTAGCGTTGCCACTCCGGGTCTTTCTGGTTGACGACGAACCTCTGGCGCTGAAGCGACTCTCGCGTCTACTCCAGACCACCGGTCGCGTCGAGATTCGCGGCAGCGCCACTGACCCTGAGGACGCGGTGGCTTTTCTTTCCAGCGAGCGAGTGGACGCGGTCTTCCTCGATATTCAAATGCCCGGCATGAATGGTTTTGAAATGCTGGCGCGCCTTCCGCATCAGCCGGTAGTTATCTTCACGACGGCCTTTGACCGGTATGCGTTGCAGGCGTTTGAAGTGAACTCGATAGATTATTTGCTGAAACCTGTCGAGTTCGCAGATCTTGATCGTGCACTTAAGAAAGTCGAGCGATTGCGCGGCACTTTGGCGTCCCCAGAGTGGCTGAAAGCCATTGAAGAGTTGGCAACCGCGCTCCAGACGAAGCAGGTTCGTTTTCCTGACCGCGTCGCTTCACGTCTGGGTGATCGCACACAGTTGGTTGAGCTCGAGGCCGTCACCCATTTCCTGGCGGAAGACAAACTTACCTACGCCGTCACCTCGACAAAGAGATATGTAGTTGATCACAGCATCGCGGAATTGGAACAGAGACTCGATCCGAAAATCTTTGTTCGCATTCATCGCGCAATTCTGCTGAATACAAAGTACGTTCAGGAAGTGCATCGATGGTTTGCCGGTCGGGCGCTGGTCCGGCTGAAAGACGAGAAACGCACAGAGTTAACCGTTGCCCGTGATCGTGTGCGCTTGTTGAAAGAACATTTCGGCTTGTGAATTTGCATTCAGAAACTGAGGAAGCGATCTCATCGGAAGTCCAGACATATCCTTTTCCGAAAATGCTTGCGGCAAAGCAATGACAAGGAGACTTGCAAGATGAAGAAAATGATTCGGCCCTGGTTTTTCGCTTTGGTGTTGGTGATGGCGCCGGCGACCTTTGCACAATCCGCGGTGCAATCTACGGGTGCCCAGAAAGCCGCGAGAGGCAGCTTCGCGGAGTTGTGGCATCTCGCCGAAACGAAGACGGCCGCAAAGCAATGGGACGAGGCTGCGGCGCTCTGGGAAGAAGTGGTCCAGCAGAATCCGGTGGACGTGAAATTCTGGAGGTTTTTGGCACAAACGCGTTACCAGGCCAAAAATTATCGCAACGCGATTCCGGCATTCGAGAAGGTAATTGAACTACGCGGGGGATTCCCCGCCGGCGCCGCCTATAACATCGCCTGTTGTTACGCCCTGCTGGGAGAAAAAGAACCGGCATTGAAATGGCTGGAAAAATCGTTCGGTATGGGCTTTCGCGATTTGCCAAGAGCGCAGACCGACACCGACCTTCAGTCGTTGCACGACAATCCGCACTTTCAGAAAATCGTGGCGCTGATTGACACCTCCAGAATGTCGCGCGAAGAGGGTTGGCGCTATGACCTTGCCCTGCTGGCGCGCGAGGTCAAGCGCAAGGGCTACGCTCCGTTTCGCCAAATTTCCCAAACTGAGTTTGACGCTTCCATCAGGAAGTTGAGCGATTCAATTTCCAAGCTAACGGACATGCAAATCATCATTGAGATCACGAAGCTGGTGGCCAAGCTCGGAGACGGGCACACCGCAGTAACACCGGGACCGAACGCCCGTCCGGAATTCCATAAGACCCTGCCATTGAAGTTTTATTTGTTCAAAGAGGGACTCTATGTCATCGCCGTGGATCCAAAGTATAAGGAACTGCTCGGCGCCCAGGTGCTGCGCTTCGGAAACCACACGGTGGATGAAGTAGTGGCTGCGCTGGATCCGCTGATCAGTCGAGACGACAGCGATATCTGGGTGAAGGAAACTGCGCCGTATCGGATGCGATCACTGCCTTTGCTGAATGGCTTAGGACTGATCTCCGATCCCACGAAAGTACAGCTAACAATACGCGACACGGACGGCAGGACCAGGGAAGTTACAATAGCATCCGACCTGAGCGAGCCAAACATCTGGAACGTTCAACCAAATCCTAAGGCCTGGATCAATGTGCCCGAGAGCACTGCCGGCGCGCTGCCTCTGTACCTGAAGAATATGAGCACCAATTATTGGTTTGAGTATCTCCCCGATTCTCGAGAGGTCTATTTTCAGTACAATACGATACTTGATAATCCTCAGGAACCTCTGGCGAAATTTGCCGACCGTCTTTTCCAATTTATCAACGAGCATGAGGTCGAGAAATTAGTCATAGACATGCGCTGGAACAACGGCGGCAACGCGTCTCTGAATCAAGCGGTTCTCAAAGGTCTCATCAACAGCGGAAAACTTAGTCAGCGCGGGAAACTCTTCATTATTATTGGGCGGAGAACTTTCTCGGCCGCGCAGAACGCTGCTGCCTTGTTCGAGCGATATACGAATGCCATCTTTGTGGGAGAGCCGACTGGTTCCAGCCCTAATTTTATCGGAGAAAATCTTTTCTTCACGCTGCCTTACAGCAAGCTCGCGGCGAGCGTTTCTGATCTGTATTGGCAAGGTTCATGGCCGAATGACTACCGGACGTGGATTGCACCCCAGATCTACATACCACCAACATTTGAAGCATATCGCACGAACCGCGATCCGGTTCTGGAAGCCATTCTGGCCTACCGAGAAAATGCCCGCCCGTAAGTGCATCTCCGCCCGCTGAAACGGCTGCAAGCGATCTGTTTCCCATCACTCACAGCCATTAAGGTTTGGCTCCGCAGATAGAATTCCTGAGGTCCGCGTCATTAAGGCTTCTTCGGTTTCGCGGTGTTGCTCTTATTTGAGTTTGAATTGCTGTTGGCAGGCCTGGCGTTGGTATTCGATGGCGTTTGGGTGGACGTAGCCGGTTGCGATGTCGAGCTAACCTTTGTCGGCGCACTCGATTTATTGTTTCCCTGGCTGGAAGTCTCAGTGAAATTTCCCGCCAGCGTCAGGACACACATCGCGCCGTATTCCTTGTGCGGTCCACAGCAAATGCCGGCAGTTTTGTAGGTGTCGCTCATCAAGCGATTACGATGACCGCGGGTGGCGAAGCCGTCATCGATCAGCCAGGTGAGCACGCGCTCGCGCGATGACTGCTCGCCGTAGGCCAGGTTTTCGCCGATGCCGCCCTGCCAGCTGCCGTAAGGCTTCACCCGATCTTCAATCATCATTCGATCTCCGCCGCGATGGCCGGTGCTGCCGGAAGCGCTCTGGTCGGTGACGTGTGCTTTCGCTGCCATGCAAAGCCCCGTCGATCGGGACAGAGGCGGCTGGGGCTTGGCCGCGCGCATGAACTTAATCGCATCTTCGACGGCGGTCCATCCTTCCTGGGTCTGGAACGTGTTGGACGACCCGGCCGGCGTGTAGTTCTTTCCTTTAAAGAGTGGCTTGAGTTTCTCGAGATAATCAGCGTAGAGCTGCGGGTTTGCGCGCGCCTGGTTGATTTCATTGAGCAGGTCCGTCTCAGTCGGTGTCAGAGCGAACTGGGTCGTTTGTGACGACACTTGCCGCACGGTTTTTAGGTTGAATGCAGCGAGCGCACAGCAGAGGACGATCAGGCCGGTTATCTTGATTTTCACGGGGGATAATTCCTTTCTGTGAAATTGGAAGGCGCGGAGCCTCCCCATGGGATGTTTCAAATAGTCAGCCGGGAAGTCGCGCCCAAAACTATCTGAACCTGAAAAGCCTGTCAATCGAATAGTAGACAGCCAGGTCGTAACAGTTTAGCATCAGAATCAGCAGTGCCCCCCAGAGGCCGATAGCGTACGGGTTCATGGCAATTCGGCATCCACCTGATGATCATATCCCCCGCGTCGTTCGCGGCGCTCGTTCGCCCTCGCCGCGGGTGATTCACTACGAGGAGCCGCAACACAGTTTTCTACGGCGTGCCGGCCGGTTTTTCCTGCGTCCACTTTTCGCAATTCCCGTCGCCGTGCTGGCCATTCTGGTGGTTGCGGTGCTCGGCTACTACTGGGTAGTTTTCTCAGCTCGCATCGACAATCTTTTGAAGGGCGAAGTCTTCACCCGCTCCGCCGGGATTTACGCCGCGCCTAAGCAGATTCGGGTCGGGCAGACGATCTCCCGCGACGAACTGGTCGGCTATTTGAAACGAGCAGGTTATGTCGAACGTAACCAGCAGGCCGACAGTGCCCGCGGCCGCTATGCGATAACCGGCGACACCGTTGAAATCGATCCTGGTTCAGATTCGGTAGTTGACAGTGCGCGGCCGTTCGAGCAACTGCGAGTCGAATTCAATCGCGGCGGAAAATACATTACTTACCTGACGGACCGGCAAAACGGCGCGCACATGGATCGCGCGCTGCTGGAGCCTGAGTTGATCAGTTCCGTGACTGGCCGCGAGCGAGCAAAGCGGCGCGTGATTGGATTCAACGACGTCCCGCCGGACCTGAGAAATGCCATCGTCACCACGGAAGATCGATCGTTTTTTGAGCACCATGGCGTCAACATCCGCGGCATCATTCGCGCCTTGCTGCGACGCTATGACAGCGAACCCAATTCGCCGCTCTCGCGCCAGGGGGGTTCCAGTATTACGCAGCAACTGGTGAAGAACCTGCTGCTGTCGCCGGAGCGAACGTTGAAGCGCAAGCTCGCCGAGGCTTACATGTCGGTGATTCTGGAAACGCGCTTGTCTAAAGAAGAGATCTTTGCGCTCTACTGTAACCAGGTTTATCTGGGGCAACAGTCCGGGTTTTCGATCAATGGATTTGGCGAAGCGTCGAGCGCCTATTTTAATAAGGACGTCACCAACCTCACGCTCCCTGAATCGGCATTTCTCGCAGGATTGATTCGCAGTCCCAATCGCTACAACCCGTTTCATGATCTTGAGACCGCCAGGGCCCGCCGCAATCAGGTCCTGGAATCGATGGTGGAAACCAGTGCGATAACTGACGAACAGGCCAAACAGGCGGAAGCGACGGATTTGAAGATGGCGCCGGCCAAAGGCCGCATCGATATTTCCGATGCCCCGTACTTCGCCGATTACGTGCAAAATCAGTTGGGCGACTTGATCAGCGGCGAAGGCGCGGATCACCTGCGCATTTACACGTCGGTCGATATGGATTTGCAGCGGGCGGCCTATTCAGCGGTCACCAAACAGTTGACGGCACTCGACAAGATCGAATCCAAGCGAGCTCCTGAAGGCACGGTGCAAGCCGCGCTCGTGGCCATCAATGCACACACCGGTGAGATCGTGGCCATGGTGGGCGGCCGTGATTATTCGAAGAGCCAGCTGAATCGGATCGACGCATTGCGGCAGCCGGGATCGGTTTTCAAACCATTTGTGTACGCCACGGCGCTGAACACCGCTTTCGATTCGACCCCCCGAGTGCTGACTCCGGCGACGATGTTTCGCGACGAGCCGAAGACTTTCATGTACGACAATCAGGAGTACTCGCCCGGCAACATGGGCGACAAGTACTCCATGCAGCCGGTCACGTTGCGCGACGCGATGGTCAAGAGTCTGAACGTGGTCACTGTCGATGTGGCGATGGAAGTCGGTATTGGCCGCGTCATGAACCTGGCGGCGAAAGCGGGGTTGCCACGAGTGCCACATGCCTATCCGGCAATGGCCCTTGGTACTGCCGAGGCCACTCCGCTACAAATCGCTTCAGCTTACACGGCGTTTGCCGCCGGCGGCACGCGCATCTCTCCCCTCGCCATTTCTCGGGTCACCACCGGCAACGGCACCACTATCGCTCAACCAACGGCGCAAAAGAATGAAGTACTGCGGCCGGAGATTGCCTATCTGATGACTTCGTTCATGAAGGACGTGGTCAATCGCGGCACGGCTGCACCGGTGCGCGCGCGTGGATTCAAATACAACGTCGCGGGCAAGACCGGGACTTCGCGGGACGGTTGGTTCGCAGGCTACACACCTGACCTGGTGTGCGTGGTGTGGGTTGGATTCGACGATGGTTCGCAGTTGGGACTTACCGGAGCTGCTTCAGCATTGCCCATCTGGGCCGATTTTATGAGCGCCGCGCTGACAACTCATCCGGAGTGGACCGGCGACTGGACAATGCCTTCGGGAATTCAGGAGGCTGAAATCACGCTGGGCAGTTCTGACATCGCGAGCACTGAACCACCCGCCAAACGAGTCGAGTTTTTCATCAGCGGAACTGTGCCGGGCGATAAGACGGTCGAAGATGAAAATATGGCCCAGCAGTCTGATTCGGGTGGAGAGGATGACGAGCGCAAGTCGCAGATTGAACCCGCCGGCCTGCCGCCCATTGACCCGAAAGCGAAGCCGACACCCAAGACCGATCCAAAATCGAAAACGCCTTACGGTTATGAGCCCGACACGTCACCAAGACTGCAGGGCACGATTACATTAGACATAGATCCGACTACGGGTTTGATCGCGGTCGATAGTTGTCCCGTGATTCGCACCCGAACCTTTACAATCGGTCAGGAACCGCGGCAATACTGCGGTCCCGAGCATCACAAGAAACCGCCGCCCACACCTTTGCCTGCGTCACGCGCCCGCGTAGTCAATCCAAGATAACGATCCTACTTGCTGTTTGAGATTGCGCTTCTGAGCGTCTCAATAGCCAACGCTGCGGCGTGTTGTTTTTGGGCCGCTAGTCCGCCAAGCTCATCCACGAGCTGTTTTCGGGTCAGTTGTAAGGCTTCATCGATTCTCATTCCCGAAACCGTCATCGCCAGCACCGATCCGCAAGCCAGGGTGGGGGCGCAGCCGTACGCCAGGAAACGCGCCGTTTCAATCCGGCCGTTTTTGATAATCAGACTTAGTCGAAGACGATCGCCGCAGACCGGATTCGTCTCTTCCGCGACGCCATTCGCGCCGGGAAGTTCGCCGGCATTGCGAGGGTTGGCGATGTGATCATTGAAGATTTCTGAATAAGGCATAATGCGGTTTCGGTTATTTGAAGGAGAAGGTTACCGATGCAAACAAGTCACCGGCGCGACAATTTTTGGAGTGCGGCGGCAGAGTCCCGGCTTTGCGGTACGACGACGCCGCTTTGGATCAGTTTCACTTAGCTTGGTTTAGAAACCCAAAGCGCTGTCGCCGTTTCGCTTTGCCAGCGCACTCCAAAATTAGTCGTCCAATACCATCACTCTCGTTAGCGGCGACAGCGCGCGCAGACTCTCAACCGCCCGGGTTACGGCGTCAACGGCGTAATCAACATCTTCGGCGGTATTGTTCTTGCCAAAGCTGAAGCGAATCGAGCCCCGAGCCAACTCGTCGTTGTGTCCCAGCGCGCGAATTACCGGTGATGGTTCAAGCGTGCCCGACGAGCACGCCGAACCGGTCGAGACAGCCACGCCGTTCAGATCGAGGTGAATCAACAAGCCTTCACCCTCAACGAAACGAAAGGAAATGTTCGACAGATGCGGCAGACGATGCTTGCGATTGCCATTGAAGACGATCTCCGGTATCCGCGTCTCAAGTTCACGTTCGAATCTATTCCGCAAACCGCAAATGTATTCGCTTCGATCAGTGATTTCGCTTCGTGCCAATTCTGCAGCCATGCCGAACCCAACCAGATTCGCCACCGGTTCAGTGCCGGCGCGCCGCTCGCGTTCCTGATGACCGCCGACCTGTTGTGGCGTCACGCGGACGCCTCGTCTGACAAAAAGTGCGCCTGCTCCTTTGGGGCCGTAAATTTTGTGCGCGGAAAGTGACAGGAGATCGCAACCCAGCGCTTGCACGTCAATTGGAATCCGGCCGGCGGCCTGCACCGCATCGGTGTGAAACCAAAGATGCCGGTGACCTGCGGCACGCTCCTCGCTCACCAGCGCGCCTATCTCCGCAATTGGCTGAATAGTTCCGATCTCATTATTTGCCGTCATCACGCTGACCAGGACCGTGTCCGGCCGCATCGCCTGCCGCACGTCATCGACGCGCACGATGCCATCTCGATAAACCTGGAGCCGGCTAACCTCCCATCCCTGTTTCTCGAGCTGCTCGACAGCGCCGCGCACGGACGGGTGTTCGATTTCTGATGTGATTAAGTGCCGGCCGTGGCTCTCAGCTATCTGGCAAATGCCGCGGATGGCGAGGTTGTTGGCTTCCGTGCCGCCCGACGTGAAGATGATTTCGTTGGCCCGCGCATTTATCAGGGACGCCAGCTGCCGCCGGGCTTTGTCGATGGCCTCGCGCGCCTGCTGGCCAAACATGTGCACGCTCGACGCATTTCCAAACGTGCCGGTCAGATAGGGCAGCATCGCCTCGAGCACACGGGTGTCGAGGGGCGTGGTGGCGCTGTGATCCAGGTAAACTCTGCGCATTATCAAATAGTAGTGTCTTACTTTCCTGCGGGTGTCAGAGTACCGACTTCAGTCGGGCAGTTCGTTGACGAATAAAAGACCCAACTAAAGTTGGTACTCTAACACCCTCAATTTCTGAAACCAGGGCGCGCCTGAACCGACAACTAATCTCCGTGGCTCGGCATCTGAGGTGCGACTGTTGGTTGTTAACATTTGCGCTTCAGTGTTAGCATTTTGACGCTACTTAGCCGGAGTCATCAAGTTAGGATTCCGAACAACACTCTCCCTTCGCTGCGGCGGATCCGTGGCATCCAAGCTGTCCCCAGAAAGGCTCGATGATGAAGTCCCTCAAACTTATCGTAACTCTTTTCGCTCTGCTGGCCATCTCGCCGCTCTCGCTGAGCTTTACCGCGCGGGCGCAAGACCCGCAGGAACAGAACCAGGCGACCGCGTTGATGCGCGGCTATCGCACCGGTTACTCGGATGGATTTCAGGCGGGCGTCGCTGACCTCGCGGGTAATTCGCCGCGCGACTTTCGCGCCAAGGCCGAGTACGACCGTGGGGATCGCGCTTACAACTCCGCGCATGGTTCATTGGAAGAGTATCGCGACGGTTACCAGCAGGGTTATGAGATTGGCTACAACTCCGCGTTCGATCGCAAACCTTTTGACTCGACTATTCCCAACGATTTAAGACGCCGCGGACCGGGCGAGTCGACCCCTGCAACGAGCACCCAGACAAACTCGCAACCGACATCGGGACCAGACCCGCAAGCGGCGACTGATATTTCAATTCCGCGCGATACGATCCTCCGGGTCGAGTTGTTGACCGGGATCTCAACGGACGTGTCACAGGTCGGCGATCCATTCCAGGCCCGCGTTCTCGATCCGCAAACGAACCAGGGTGCGGTGCTCAACGGTCACATCGCCCAATTGAAGCGGCCGGGAAAAACAAAAGGCACCGCGCAACTACAACTGGCGTTCGACGAGATCAGGACGGCGGATGGGCGCTCGGCCAAGCTCAACGCGCAAGTGATCGAGGTAGTCCCGAATGGCAGCACTGAAGGTGTCGGCAAAGTCGATTCCGAAGGCGGTGTGCAGGGCAGCGACTCAACCAAAAGCGACGTAAAGAAGATTGGCGCTGCTACAGGTATCGGCGCGATCATCGGCTTGATTGCCGGTGGCGGCAGTGGCGCGGCGATTGGCGCCGGCATCGGCGCGGGGGTGGGCACGGCCGGCACGTTGAGCCAACGCGGAAAAGATATCCGCCTGACGCAGGGCCAGCAGTTGCGCATCCGCACCAATGGCGATGTTCAGCTTCCGTAGCCTGAAATATTTGGAGCGCGCCCGTCCTCGATTGAGTCAGACAGCAAGCGAGGACGCTTGCGCTTCAGTCTGAAAGCGATGCCCGACCGCGACCCGATCATCACACTTCTCACCGACTTCGGTTCGCACGATTATTTCAGCGGTGCGATGAAGGCCGTAATTCTCTCGATCGCGCCCGCGGCCCGCATCGTTGATATCACTCACGAAATTCCACCGCAGGACATTCACGCGGCGGCCTTCAATCTGCTGGCCTGTTATCGCAATTTTCCGCCCGGCGCCATTCACGTCGCAGTGGTTGATCCCGGTGTAGGTTCCAGCCGGCGCGCGATTTTAATCGAGTGCGCCGGCCAATACTTTATCGGACCTGACAACGGCATTTTTAGTTGGATCTGTGAGCGCGAGGACCGTTTCCGGGCGCGTGAATTAACCAACGAAAGTTTTTTCCTTCAGCCCGTCAGCCACACCTTTCACGGTCGCGATATCTTTGCGCCAGTCGCTGCGGCGATTGCGGAGGGCGTCGATCCGGAAGATTTAGGCCCGGAGATTGAGGACGCCGTCAGGCTCGAATCGATCCAACCAGTACGCGCGCCGGACGGAGTTCTCGAAGGCGTGATCCTGCATATCGATCGCTTTGGCAATTGCATCACGAATTTCAGCTCCTCCGATTTAGCGCTGGGCGGCATGAGGTTGCTAGCCGGAACGCGTGAAATAAACGCGTTACGCGAATTCTATGCGGCTGAAGGTGACGCATCGCACGACGAACTCTTCATGATCCTCGGCAGCGCCGGGTTTATCGAGATCGCCGCGCGTAACAATTCCGCGGCGTCGATTCTAAGCATTCAGCGAGGTCAACCGGTAGTCTTGAAATCGGCTTAGGCTCAATTCTTTGAGCATTTATCCCCGCTTGTCACTGCGGTTACTTGCCTGTTATCTTCAACGAACAAAACTAATAAAGGACACGAATGATGGATAAAGCTAAGCAGGGCGCCGCGGGGAGCGCAGTCTCCACCGGACTGCGCGGTGTAGTGGCCGCCGCCTCATCGATTGGAGATGTCAACGGTGAAAAGGGTGAGCTGATTTACCAGGGAATAAACATTCACGATCTGGCCACCAAGTCGACCTTCGAAGAGGTCGCTTTTCTTTTATGGAACGGCCGATTGCCCACCGCCGCCGAACTCGATGAGCTGAAACAGAATCTCGCCGCCTCGTACGAGCTGCCCTGGCAGGCGGTCGAACTAATCAAAGGCATGGTCTCGCGGGCTCCCAAAGAAACCGATCCCATGGACATGCTGCGCACCGTCGTGTCGGCGTTGTCGTTTTTCGATGAAGATGCGCACGACCTCTCGCGCGAAGCGAGTATCCGCGTGGCCACGCGGCTCACTGCTCAGTTTCCGGCGCTCGTTGCCGGTATCGATCGCGCACGCAACGGACTGGAATTCATCAGTCCCAAACCTGAACTGGATATTGCGACAAATTTTCTCTACATGCTCAAAGGCGAGCTGCCCGACGAGTTCGACGCGCACGTGCTGGACGTAGCGCTGATTCTGCAAGCGGATCACGAGCTGAACGCTTCGACCTTTACTGCGCGCGTAGTGGCCGGAACGCTGGCCACGATGTACGCGTCCGTGACCGCGGCCCTGGGCGCGCTCTCAGGCCCGCTGCACGGCGGCGCGAATACGGCGATCATGAAAATCCTGTTGGAGATTGACAGCGTCGACAAGGTTGAAGACTACGTTAAGGACGCGTTGTCGAAGAAGAAAAAGATCATGGGCTTTGGCCATGCGGTTTATAAGACCGAGGATCCGCGCGCGACGCACCTGCGCCGCTTCTCGAAAGAAATGGGCGAGCGCAAAGGCAATTCGAAGTGGTACGACATCACGGCGAAGCTGGAAGAGGTGATGAAGCGCGAGAAGGGCCTGCTGCCTAATGTCGATGCTTACTCAGCTTCGACTTACTACATGATGGGAATTCCGCTGGACCTCTACACGCCGATCTTTGCGGTCAGCCGCATCAGTGGCTGGACCGCGCACATCCTCGAGCAATACGCGGACAATAAATTGATTCGTCCCCGAGCAGAATACGTCGGGCCGCGCAACGTGCCGTATGTGCCGATTGGCGAGCGGTGAGAAGCTTTGAGAGAAGCGGGGGCAAGCCCACCTTCCTGACCTGGAGGTTTCAGCGTTGAAAGCTGCTGCGTTAAATGCCTCAAGGTCAGGAAGGCGGGCTTGCCCCCGCTCTTGGTAGTCCTTACTGCTCGTCAGTCACCCGAATAAAATCTCCCACCGGTCCGAACTGGTCCAATCCTTCTGTTTGGCTCGCCTCAATAATCGAACCAATTGGCGGATGAAAAGAATCGACCGCAACTGACGAGCATGGTGGAGCCACCGCCGCGATTTGCGGCACCGGCTCGATAAAAGGCGCGGGTGGTGGCGGCTGCTGCGAGACATGGATGTCATGGTTCTCATAGCGCACACCGTGCGGAAATTCCTTGCGCACGCGCTCCGCGATCTCACCGAGATCGATGAAACAATCCGCGACATCGATAAGTTTAGGGGCGGTGTTCGATCTGAAGCCCACGATCTCAACGCGGCAGCCTTTGTACGCCACGGCGTTCACCGCATAGACGAAGTCCTCGTCGCCTGAGACCAGCACGGCTGTGTCATAACGGCCGGCCAGCGAAAGCATATCCACGGCGATCTCGACATCCAGGTTGGCTTTGCGCGTTCCGTCGTAAAAAGTCTTGAGCTCCTTCTGCACCACCCGAAAACCATTGCGTCTCATCCACAGCAGGAATCCCTGCTGACGTTCCGCGCCGGCATCCACGCCGGTATAAAAGAAAGCTCGAAATAAACGTCCATCGCCAAGCAGCACTTTCAGCAGCTTGTTGTAATCGATATCGATATTGTGAAATCGGGCCGCATGAAACAGATTGTTTCCGTCGATAAAGATTGCCACTTTTCCGCGATGGCCGAACTGCAACGAAATATTGTTGGCCGAATCAAAGTGGTTCACGTTTCTTGCTCCAATAAAAGTGTGTGATCTAATCGATGACTAGAATGCGACCGTCGGTAGGTTGTGGTCAAGCGGTCATGACTGACAGTGGCGTCTTAAATTGAGGGTGTTAGAGTACCAACTTTAGTTGGGCCTTTTTTATCGTCAACAGAACTGCCCGACTGAAGTCGGTACTCTGACGTATAATCCGCGCGAGGGATCGAATTTGTCCGACGAACAGAACATGCCTGGGCTCGAGGGTTCCAACGGAACGGTGATCAAGCTCGAGCGCTTTGCCGCCGAAGAGCTTGTCGTTTGCGATGGCTGTAATCGTTCGAATTCGCCAAAACGTTCGACCTGCATTTACTGCGGCCGGGAATTGCCTGGCGCCACGGCCAAAGCGTCAGTCGCGTCTCAGCCGGTCACAGAAGCGGCGTCCGGAAGTTATTTTGTTTCTCGGAATCATCTGGGAAGGATCACTGAAGAGAACGCGAACCGCATTGCAGATATCCTACAAATCAAGCCTGTCGAATTGCAGTCGGCTTTAACTGCGCGAGGTCCGCTGCCGCTCCTGGGTGCGGCGATGCTCAAAGAGCGGCCGGAACTGATCGCTGAAATTGAGGCGTTGGAAATTCCACTCATCCGCGTTCCGCCGGAAGTTACGGACCAGCAGCCGTTGCGAAAAATTCGGACTCTGGTGCTCACGGAAGAAGCCCTGTCTGCTCCTCCTGCGGAAAACGAAACGGTGCGGTCATGGCTGGATCTCGTGCTGGTGGTGGTTGGCCGCATTGTTCGCAGCCGCATTGAGCAGGAAGAGAGCCGGCGGCGTGCGCGTACTGAAGCGAGAGGCCTGCGGCATCTTTCGACCGACGAGGTGTTGATGGATTTGTATTTTGATTCAGGTGATGAGGGATGGAGAATCCAGGCGAACAACTTTGATTTTTCCTGCCTGCAAAACGAGAAAAGGGTAACCGTGTTCGAAAATGTGGCGGCCCTGGTAAATGTAATTCGCGAACGCGCCGTGAATGCCGAGATTGACGATTCTTTTTATCGCAAGCGTTCGGCAGTAACCAATGTCTGGCCGGCCGACCCGTCGAGTACGAGCGAATGGTCGCCGGGTATCAGGCAGAAGTTCAATTACAAAACAGTGACCACCCTTGATAACGAGTCGCAATTCAACAACTATTCGCGCGCCGCTCAGTTTTTGCGCATGAGAGCTTTGACAGAGGACTGATGAAGAGAGAGCAACGGCGAGGATCAAACAGCGGCCAGATACTCTACGGCGTGAATCCGGTGCGGGAAGCCCTGACCGCTGGGCGTCAGCCGCGGGAAATAATCATCGCTGAAGGTGCTCGCGAAGAGCGTCTGCGGGAATTGATCGACCTGGCCCGCGGCCTGCACGTGCCGATAAAGCGGGCGCCGCGCGTAAAACTGGATCGCGAAGCAGGAAGCGCCCAGCACCAGGGCGTGATCGCTCACCTGGCGGCGTCGAGTTACGCCGACGCGGATGAATTGCTCGATGAGATCGTGGCCGGCGCCGCGCCACTGGTGCTGCTGCTTGACGGAATCGAAGATCCGCGAAACCTCGGCGCGATCTTACGCACGGCCGAATGTGCGGGGGCCGACGGCGTGTTCATTCCTGAACGTCGGGCCGCCGGATTGAACGAGGCAGTCGCCAAGACTTCAGCCGGCGCCATCGAACACCTGCCGGTAGCGCGCGTGACGAATCTGACGCTTTTGATCAAAGACCTGAAAAAGCGTAACGTCTGGGTCGTGGGGACTGCAGACGATGCCACCATTGATTATTTCGAATGGGATTGGCAGCGGCCGAGCGCGGTCGTGCTCGGCGCCGAAGGGTCAGGCCTGCACCGGCTGGTGCGCGAGAACTGCGATGCTGTCGTCCGGATTCCGGTATACGGCAAGTTGCAATCGCTCAATGTTTCAGTAGCGGCCGGCATTATTCTCTACGAAGCGGTGCGACAGCGCGCGACGATGATTAAGTCCGAACATCGGGGACCATAAGTTCGTTTAGACTGATGTTCAGAATGCGAGGAGCAACGTAATGTTTTGTCCCAAATGTGGCGGTCAGAATGTGGACGGCGCGAGCTTCTGCCGCGCGTGCGGAGCTAACATAAGTCTGGTACCCCAGGCGCTAACCGGACAGCTGCCGGCGGCGCCACAGGCGGAAGATGAGTCGTGCTTTCCGCGCCGCGGGCGGCGAAATCGCGAACCATCCATCGAAACCGGAATTCGCAATCTGATGATGGGCGTCGCGTTTGTGATCGTCTCGCTGCTGATTGGCAGGTATAGCCCGGGTGGGTGGACCTGGTGGTATTGGATGCTGATTCCGGCGGCGACTTTTCTTGGCAAAGGAATTTCTGATCTGGTGCGGGTCAAGCAGTCCAATCCGCAACCGCCCGCGTATGCGACACCGCAATTGAATAGCTTGCGTCCCACCGAAATGCCTGCGCCGCGCACGGGTGAGTTACTGACACCGGTGGCCAGCGTGACCGAAGGAACCACCCGCCATCTGGGCACCGAAGCGACCCGCCATTTCGATTCCGTGGCCAATCAGCGTCCCTCCTGAAAACCCTTTCGAACCTTCATGGCCAAAATTTGCGTGCCCATTTGCGCTCGCCGCATCGACGAAATGCGAGAGTTGGCGCAACGCGCAGCTGCGAGCGCAGACCTCCTCGAACTCCGGCTGGATTATCTTTCAGCTGAAGAGGCTGAAGGCTCTGAACCGGCCCTTGCCGCGCTGATCGAGTCCACCAGCTGTCCTATTGTTTTGACCTACCGTCCCGCTGAATTCGGCGGGGCCCGCGAAATCGCCCTCGAAGATCGAATCGACTTCCGGCTCGGAACACCGAAGTTGTCGCAGATGAAAGCGGCGATGTTCGATCTCGAGCTGGATCTGGTCTCAGCTTTTGAGAAACGGCAACGCGAGGCAGTTGATGGCCAGGCTTCATGGGATTGGAGCCGCACAATCTGTTCATTTCATGATTTTGAAAGAGTGTCGGCCAACCTGGATGAAATCTTCGATCGCATGGCCGCAACTCCGGCGCGCATCATCAAGATTGCGGTGCAGGCTGATGATGCGGTTGATTGTTTGCCGTTGTGGCGCTTGCTGGAACGCGCCCGCGACGATGGCCGCGAGATGATTGCCGTGGCGATGGGTCAGCCGGGCGTGATGACCAGAATTCTGGGTCCGTCTCGCGGCTCGTTTCTCACCTACGGTTCGCTGGATGACGAGAGTGCAAATGCTCCCGGCCAGCCTACCGTGAAGGATTTGCGCGAGCTTTATCGCATCGATCAAATCAATCAGCAGACGGAAATAATCGGAATCATCGGTAAGCCGGTTGCGCATTCCTGGTCGCCGCGAATTCATAACGCCGGCTTCGCAGCCGCGGATCTTAATGCGGTTTACATCCCATTCGAAGTAACTGATCTCAAACAATTCATGCATCGCATGGCGCATCCGAAAACGCGCGAGCTTGATTGGCATCTCACCGGACTGAGCGTCACGGCGCCGCACAAATCGGCGGTCATGGCTTACCTCGACTGGATAGAGCCGGCGGCGAAAGAAATCGGAGCGGTGAACACGATTGTCATTCGCGATGATCGATTATTGGGTTACAACACCGACGCGGCCGGCTTTGTTGCTCCGTTGCGGCAAAGATTTGGATCGTTAAGCGGACTGCGTTGCGCGGTGATTGGCGCGGGCGGCGCGGCGCGGGCAGTGACGTCCGTGCTGTGTTCGGTGGGAGCCGAATTAGTGCTATTCGCCCGCGATCGCAGCAAGGCGGAGGATCTCGCGCTGGCTCGCGATGCCGAAGTTCACGATCTCGCCGGCGCCGATTTTGAAAGTTTTGACATCGTCGTCAATGCCACGCCGCTCGGGACTCGGGGCGAGCGTCAAACGCAGTCTCCCGCGGAAGCCGATCAGCTTCGCAACGTGCGGTTGGCTTACGATCTCGTTTACAATCCACTTGAAACGCGATTTCTTTCGGTGGCCCGCGAGGCAGGATGCGAAACCCTCAGCGGCGTCGAAATGCTGCTGGCCCAGGCTGTTGAGCAATTCAAACTGTGGACGGGCGCTGAACCGAACGAGCGAATCATGCGTGAAACGGTAATGCGCGCGCTTCAGTGAGTTAACCACCGTCCGCTGCTAAATGACCCCGGAGTTCCAACCCGCAAACGATCGTTACAGCCGGCAAATTCTCTTTGCCGGAATCGGCAGTGAAGGGCAAGCGCGCCTGGCGACAGCGCGAGCCTTGATCGTCGGTTGTGGCGCGCTCGGTTCAGCCCAGGCTGAAGCGTTGGCGCGTGCCGGCGTGGGAACACTGCGGCTGGTGGATCGCGACTTTGTCGAGTTTTCAAATCTGCAGCGGCAGACGATGTTCACGGAAGCAGATGCCGCCGAACGGCTGCCGAAAGCGATCGCCTGTCGAGATCACCTCACCGAAATAAATTCCGCCATCGCTGTTGAGCCGCATATTGCCGACGTTAACCACTCGAATATCGAAGGCCTGATCGAGGAGTGCGACGTGGTGATCGACGGCACCGACAATTTCGCCACGCGATATTTAATTAACGATGCCGCGGTCAAGCACGGCGTGAACTGGATCTATGGCGCCGCGGTCGGTTCATATGGTGTGAGTATGACGATTCGTCCCGGCCAGACGCCGTGCCTGCGCTGCATTTTTCCGGAGACGCCCGCGGCCGCGAGCGCTCCCACCTGTGACACCGCCGGCGTGATTATGCCGATCATCAATGTGGTGGCGGCCGTGCAGACAGCCGAGGCATTGAAGCTCTTAACCGGTGCGACGGACGATCTCCACAACTCCCTGATGCAGTTCGATGTCTGGAAAAACGAATGGCGGCGGATCGCTCTCCGAAAACCTGCCGATGATTGCCCGACCTGCGCGATGCGGAACTTTGAACTGCTTGATGCGGAAGCGCAGGAGTTCGCCGCGGTGCTGTGCGGCCGGCAGGCGGTCCAGGTCTCACCCGCCAAACCGGTTACGGTAAATCTGGCCGACTTGCGTCAGAGATTGTCCGCTGCAGGTGACGTGAAGGGAAATGAATATTTGTTGCGCTTTCGCACCGGCGAATTTGAAATGACGATTTTTCAGGATGCCCGCTCGATCATTCGCGGCACCGAAGACATCAGCACCGCCCGATCACTGTACGCTAAATTCATAGGTAATTAACTGGCTCATGCACAAAACCAAACTGTTCCTTTTCATACTTGCAATCGTGTTCGTTACTGCTGCCAACGTGCCGGCCAGCGATCCGGTTGTATGGCAAATCGGCTCGCGGTCGGAACTTTTGAAAGGCGAAGCGCGCGGCGTCTCGATTACCGAAGCCGGCGTGCTCACATTAGCTCCGGAACTGGCGCAGGTCTTCAATACCGATCAGGCATATGTCTGGTCGACCGCCGCCGATTCGTCCGGAAACATGTATCTCGGGACCGGTCATGATGGAAAAGTGTTTCGCGTCGGCGCTGACGGCAAAGGCAGTCTGCTTTACAAAGCGGCCGAACTGGATGTGACGGCGCTCGCCGTGGCGCGCGATGGAGCAATCTTTGCGGCAACTTCGCCGGACGGAAAAGTCTATCGGATAACTGCCGATGGGAAGGCCGAAATTTATTTCGATCCGGCAGACAAATATATCTGGTCGTTGGCGATCCTGAGGGACGGCTCGCTCGCGGTGGGCACCGGTGACAACGGTAAGCTCTATCGCGTGCGCACGGCCGGCGCAAAGCCGGAGACCTCATTGCTCATCGATACGAACCAGACTCACGTGATGTGTTTGACGGTTTCGACCCAGGGCGATTTGTATGCCGGAACCGACCCGGGCGGCCTCGTGTTACGCATCTCGCCGGAAGGCAAAGCATTCGCCGTGCTTGATTCGCCGTTGCGTGAAGTTCATTCACTGGCGCCGGCTGCCGACGGCTCGGTCTATGCGCTGGTCCTGGGCGAAGCGGCGGCAACCAATAAATCAGCCAGTGCCACAACCGATGCGACGGCGACGGTGGGGACAGTGACTTCGACGGTGACGGCTGCGGATGAGACTGGAGCCGGTCAAGCGGCCCAAACCACGGCGCCGGTGCGCAGCCGCAGTGATCTTTCCAGTGCCCGCAGCGCGGTCTATCGCATTCTACCTGACGGCGCTTCGGACGTCGTCTGGAGTTCGACCACGGTGACGGCGTTTTCCGTGCTCGCGAACAAAGGCAGCGTGCTGATAGGCACCTCGGACAAAGGCCGAATCTACTCGGCTACTGACGATGGTCGCGACACGCTCCTGGTGCAATCGACCGAGGGCCAAATCTCGTCACTCGTCGCCAACGGCGCGGACGTGCTCGCAGCCTCCAGCAACCAGGGAAAACTTTTCCGGTTCAGCACGTCGCTGGTGCGGGAAGGGAACTATGAATCACCGGTCCGCGACGCGAAACTGGTTGCTACCTGGGGCCGAATCTGGTGGCGCGGATCCGGATCGATCGAACTGCAAACACGCAGCGGTAACAGTGAACGTCCGGATACTACCTGGAGTGACTGGAGCACCGGTTACAGCGATGCCAACGGCTCGCAGGTAGCGAGTCCGAAAGCCCGGTTCATTCAGTGGCGGGCGGTGTTGCGTAACGCGGGGCGCGGTGAATCCAAATTGGAAGATGTGACGATGGCTTACCTGCCGCGGAACGTAGCGCCTGAGGTGCTGGCGATTACGGTGCTGCCGCCGGGCGTCGCTTTGCAGCCACAACTCCAACTGCAGGTCGATCCGAACATTGAAGCATCAGGTCTCGATGCATCGCTTTTTGGCATGGTGGCGCAGACTCCGCCGCGCCGGCTTTACCAGCGGGGTGCGCGATCGCTTCAGTGGCAGGCAGAAGATCGCAATGGCGACACACTTGAATATGCGATCTATTATCGTTCGCTTAACGAAACGAATTTTCGGTTGCTCAAGGACCACATACGGGAGAATTTTTACACCGTCGATGGCGCCAGCCTCGCCGACGGCCGTTACCTGTTCCGAGTGGTCGCGTCAGACGCTTCGGATAATCCGGCCGGGCTGGCCCTCTCGTCTGAACGGATTAGTGATCCTGTCGACATCGACAACACGCCTCCGGTCGTTCGTCAGGTGGGCCAGGTCCAAGTCAGTGGAGATACCGTGCGGGCCCTGTTCGATGTTGAAGACGTAACCGGCCGCATCAAACGCTCCGATATCAGTATTGATGGTTCAGCCTGGCGCGAGGTCTTTCCGGATGACGGTATAGCCGATAGCTCAAAAGAGCGATACACTCTTCAGTTGAGCGTGCCCGGGCCCGGTGAACACACGATCTCGATACGGGCAGTTGATAACAGTAATAATGTTGGCAGCATTAGCATTACCTTCCGGCGCTAGTGCACGATACGGTGCGAACCGGCGCCAAACAGGGTGCGATGACTGCAGCTGTAACAACGGAGAACATCCCTAAAAATGGGAAAAATCAGCTGAAATAGGTATTTGATAAACCTTAGTGCCTGATAGCGCGTCATAGAGACACCGTGGCACCGGGGTTGCTAAACAGAAAGGCAGCGCAAGCTCCCCGCCTCTCCCTCATGCGAAAATTGAGAACCGAGGCGGTTAGAAACATGAGGATTTTGAAGCAAATTTTGATGGTGGTAATACTGGCGGCAATTGTGTCGCTGACTGGGTTGAGCAGTCAGGTTGTGCTCGGTCAGAAGAACGACAATCGCCCGCCGAAGGACACGCAGAAGGTTAAGGAGAGAGAGAAGCCTCCGCCAAGCAACAACAATAGCAACAGCAAGAAGAAGCCATAGATTTTTCTCTTTTTTTCCGGGGACAATCTAAGGCGGCTGTTGGTTTTTACCGAGACCCGCATTTTCCGTGCGGGTCTCTTAATTTTAGAAGGGATTCGGCTCAGCAGTTGCTAATGATGTCAGGTCATTCACACCTGGCTTTAGCCAGGTGTCTGAATGCAAGAACGTACTGGAAACCGTTTAAACGGTTTCTCATCTCAACAGAATTATTGGGTCACCCGGCTAAAGCCAGGTGTGAATGAGATGAATGCGGCAAGCTTCTTGCAGGAGTAGGAAATATGTTTTTCAAAAGAACTTTCTCGCAGGTGATGCTGGTTGTGTTACTCGCCGGCATATTGCTTTCACCAGTCGAGGCACGCTCATATCAATCGGTGAATCAGGCGCTGGTGGCGCGTGCCGAGCAGGTGACGGGTGACAGATTTCGAGCGGTTACGTACACGCCTCGCGGTGTTACGGTCATTTCGATCAATCCGCTGCGCACCGATGTGCTGTCGGTGATCGATCGAGGATTTGCCGATCTGTTTGCAGTGGCGCGGCAGCACGGTTATCGAAATCATCTGAACTTTAGCGACTACACCGTGTTCATCGGTCGCGCTGATCGGACTCGCGACAGCAGCGGTCAATACTCGCCGGACATCGCCGTGCCGGCCGGTCAGTATGCAGGTGGTTATTACGACCAGGGCGGTTTCATCTATGCGGCCGGAATGGTGCTGTCCTTTGGTCCTTCGGCATTTGTTATCGCCGAGCATGAGCGAGACTTCTCGCGCATCTCGAACATCGTGCGTTATGAAGGCGAGCACATCGTGCTCTATTACAACGATCGCAGTTTGTATCAGCGCACCGCGGACCACAGCCGTGGTGGTAGCCATCCGATTCTGAGATGAAGTGTCAGAAGCCCGACCGTCCGGGAGGGCACTTCACGAAAGCAGGCCGTGGTCGGGTTCGCATCATCCGCCGCGCCCCACCTCAAGTCCCTCGCTCCTCGCTGCGGACATTTTATTGACTCAACCATCCCGTTTTGTTTAGGCTTCGTCTCTCAGATCGAGAGGATCAATCCTAAATGAAAACAAATTTTCGCCGTTTGTTTATCGTTGCCGTGTGTGGAATTACCCTGATTAAGGCAGCGGTCTTGATCAACGCAGCCGGCGCCGGCGTCCCGATTGATGGGACTGTTAGCGAAGACCTTTTTGCCGGTTTGCGCTGGCGCAACATCGGCCCATTTCACGGCGGGCGCGTCTCGGCGGTCACCGGCGCCATTGGTCAGCCGGGCACGTTTTATTTGGGTGCGCCCATAGGCGGCATCTGGAAGACAACCAACGCCGGCGTCTCGTGGTCACCAATCTTCGATCAATTCACCAACGTCGATAGCATCGGCGCGATTCAGGTGGCGCCATCCGATCCAAATATTGTGTACGCGGGCACCGGCGATTCCGTGCAAGGCCCATCCGGCGACGGCATGTACAAATCCACCGATGCGGGCCGCACCTGGACGCATATTGGTCTCGACGAGACGACGAAAATCAACAAGATGGTTGTGGATCCAAAAGATCCCAACATCGTTGTGGTGTCCACGCAAGGTGACGCGCGGCACGACGGTCGCGGTGTCTATCGCACGATTGACGGCGGCAAGACCTGGGAGAACACACTGCGGCCGGAAAACGCGAATGGCACGCGCGATGTCGAGTACGCTTTCGATAAGCCTCATGTGATCTTCGCGACGTCGCAAGGTGGTGGCGGGGGATTCGGCGGCGGGGGCGCTGCGCCGCAGGGACCAAACGGCACTGCGCTTTACAAATCGACGGACGGCGGCAAAACGTGGAAGAAGGTCGAAACGCTGCCCCCGTACCAGGGACGCATCAGTGTGGCGATCGCGATGCATACCGATGGCAAGCGCATCTACGTCATCGGCACTTCCGTCCAGGGCGGTTCCGGACTCTTTCGCTCCGATGATCAGGGCGCGACCTGGCAACACATGGCCACCAACGACACCCGGATTGCGAATGGGCAGGGCAACTTCAGCTCCGGCGTGTGGGTCGATCCCGAGAATCCGGACATCATTTACACAATCGCCACGACTATCTATCGATCGACCGACGGCGGCAAGACATTCACAGCGTTCAAGGGCGCTCCCGGCGGTGAAGACCCGCACGTTGCCTGGTTGGACCCGACCGACAACCAACGGATCTTTTTCGGATTTGATCAGGGTCCGGCCATTACGCTCGACGGCGGTCACAGCTGGAGCGGCTATTACCAGATTCCGATCGCGCAGATCTACCACCTCTCCACCGACACCAGATATCCGTATTGGGTGATGGGTTCGCAGCAAGACACGGGCGCGATTATGACGCGCAGCCGCAGCGATCAAGGCCAGATTACCCAGGTGGATTGGTATCCATTGCCGTCGTCGGAGTTTGGCACCGTCGTGCCCGATCCGCTTAAGCCGACCACGGTTTATGGTGTCGGCTACGGCCTGGGTCAGGGAAATGGAATGATCAAGATCGATCTTGCGACCGGGCAGTGGGGCAACGTCGCGCCAAACTTCGGCACCGACCGAAATCTGTATATCGAGCCTCGTGATTTTTGGAAGCGGTTCGACACGGCGTTCGAACCAAAAGCTATGTACGTTGGTTACAACTGCATTCTCGTTACGCGTGACGGGGCCCAGACATGGAAAGCGTTCAGTCCCGATCTCACCAAACCTAAGGGGCAGCCGATGATGCCGTGCGGCGTGGCGCCGGCGACAACGAGCGCGCAGCCGGCTCCGGCGGCTGGCGTGCCGACTCCGACTCCGACTCCAACTCCGGCGGCTCCGGCCCGACCAAGCCTGCCCGGATCCATTTCCGATTTCTCTCTTTCGCCCGTCAAGCGCGGCGTCGTCTGGTCGGGAAGCAACACCGGACAGATCTACAACACGATGGACGGCGGCAAGACGTGGAACAACGTCACGAACTTCACTGATCTGCCGGCTGGCGCCAACTTCGTGACTGTCGAGGCCGGACACAACGATGTAAATACCGCCTACGTGCTCGCTTTTATGGGTTTTAACCGAGGTGGTCCATCATCGGCGCCGGACCAGCACTTCATCTATCGGACGCACGACGCCGGCAAGACCTGGACGCGTATCATCAACGGCCTTCCTACCGCTGAACGCACCGGCAGTCAGGTAAATGTCATTCGAGAGGATCCCCGACAGAAAGGCTTGCTCTTTGCCGGGACTGAGACGACGGTCTATGTGTCGTTCGACGATGGGGACCACTGGCAGTCTTTGCGGCTGAATCTGCCGAGCACGTCGATCCGCGACATGGTATTTCACACCGACGATCACATGAACGATCTCGTTATTGCTACGTATGGCCGGGGATTCTGGGTGCTCGACGACATGAGTCCGTTGCGCGAGATCGCTGCGAAGGCGCAAGCCATAGCGGCGGCGCCCGCCTACTTGTTCAAACCAGGCGATGCGATTCGCGCGCGCGAGAACGCCAACTGGGACCAGCCGATGAATCGCGAGATGGCGCATGCGCCGAATCCGCCTTATGGCGCGCTCATCTATTATCACCTGAGCAAAATACCCGCCGGCGAGATCAAGCTACAGATCTTCGACTCGCAGGGTAAGTTGGTCCGCACCATCACCAGCATTCAGCCGAAACTTTACGAGCGGCCGCCGTATCCTGATTACTGGCTGATGCCCTCGTCCGAGCGCGCGCTCGCGACGACCGCCGGAACGAATCGCATTAACTGGGACCTGCGTTATGACGATCCGCCGGGCTACAACCCGGACATCAATAACCAGATGAATTCCTCGCCCGGCTCAGTGACGCCGGGGCCGCACGGCCCCCTGGCTTTGCCGGGCACTTACACCTTGAAGCTGCTGGTGGACGGCGCCACGTACACGCAGACACTCGTCGTGCACAACGATCCGCGCAGCGGCGAGAGTGCAGCGGTAATGTCGGCCTTGCGAGCGCAGGAGAAATTGGCGATGGCTGCTGTTCAGGGCATGAAGGATAGCTATGCGGCGAATGAGGAAGTGGCGGCGGTGCGCGCGCAGTTGGCTCTTCTGACAAAGACTTCGCTGCCGCCTGATGTGGCGACGGCCGCAACCGCGCTCGACGCGAAGCTGGCAACTGTCGGCGGTGCACGCGGCGGACGGGGCGCTGGCGGAGGTGGTTTTGGAGCGCCCGCCCGCCTTCCCGGCAGCCTGCTGACGTTCCTGGCCATCAATGGTCTTTACAACACGGTGCTCGGGCCGCTGGCGCAGAACGGTATCGACATGGCGCCCACCAAAGCCCAGGTGGACACGTGGGAATCGACGTGCAAAGAATTCACCGCTACTATGACTGGATGGAAAACGATGCTTGATGTGGATCTGCCCGGATTCAACAGCCTGCTAATGAAGAACAATCTGACGCCGCTCAAAATAACGCCAACCGTGGTGATCGTGCCGGCATCGTGCACATTTGTTCCTGCTGCGAGCGGCCGTGGGAGCAAATAGCCCGACAATTCATTCTGGAATCGCTCGCTCGTCATCATGAAAACGGTTCGCCCGGCCGAATCTTCATAGACCGGCGGTTGCGGTTCTAATTGCGCCGGCAACACCATCAAGACGAAACATGTTCAGACACAATAATGTTTCGGTACTGGATCAGCTTGCCGCTCAGTTGTCCGGAGCTGATACCTGCATCGTCGGTATCGAAAGCGTGAGCGACCGGGTGCAACGAGCTGCGGAGCAGCGGTCAGCACTAAGCCCAGGGCGAGGCTTTGCGAGTCCTGGGTAAGGTTCCATTCAATGTTGATGAGCCGCGGCGCGGCGACAGAGCAGTGGGCCAAAAATTGATCTGAGAGCCATCTTTCGCTGCTCCGCAGCTCGGTCAAAATCCGGTATCTTGACCCAAGGCTCGCAGACTCGCCTTGGGCTTAGTGCTGTCCGCTGCTCCGCAGCTGGTTTAGCGCCTCCGCCCTCGTTGTTTCTGCACCAGCACCATTCGGCGCATAGCCTGTAATTGGTTTTTGACAATCGATAGAAAAAAGCTGTAGGCTTCATATTCGTATTCATATTAATGATCTTTCTCACGCAGTGAATACGTTCCTTACGCTTAATTTTTACCGCATCCGTTGGTTCGGTTTGGTATTTCGCGTCGACGATTCTCAATCGTTCTCGTCTATCTGAGGCGTTCCGGTTTTCACATCTCCGTCTCGTTCGTAAGTTGCGATGATGATCCCTTTTGGTGCTACCTGGCTGCTCGTCACCTTGAAGGCCGCGGGGATAGTGCCGTCCTGGAACAGGCGTTTTCCGCTGCCCAGGGTGATCGGAATTATCATGAGCTCGAGCGCATCGACAAGATCATTCTTGAATAGCGTCTGAAGCATATCCGCGCTTCCCATTACGTGCAGGTCCGGTCCGTCGGTTTGTTTTAATTCCCTGACATTTTCCGCGAGGTCTCCGCTCAAAAACACGGTGGGCTGCCAATCGCTCGAGTCACGAGTACTCGAGGCGACATACTTTGTGGCGTTCATCACGTTCGGCCAGAAGTTCGAATGAGTCGGCCAAAAGGTTTCCCATCCGTCAAAGGTCTTGCGGCCTAACAGCAGATCTACCGGCTTGGCCAGCCGCTCCTGGACCACGGCCCCCGTCACCTCGTCCGCATATGGGAAAAACCATCCGCCATACTTGAAACCGTCGCCGTCATTTTCTTCGTTCTGTATGACTCCATCGAGGGTCATAAATTCACATGCAATTATTCTTCTCATGACTCTTTTCCTCTCTGATTTTGTTTCGCGGATGTCCGCGGCTTGCGATTAGCGTTTTTTAGAAGGTACCGACCCGGGGATCTCAGCATGAATTTCAATCCGCAGAAGGGGTCAATCCCGGTCCCTGTGTCCCCGCGTCGCAACTGTCAGACTATTCCGTTGCTTCCTCCGGGGTCGGGAAGAAAAGGAGCTCGCGCACCTCGCCGGCCACATCGCAGGCGATGGCGCCCTTCTTCGCCCAGGCCAGCGCCTCGTCGATATCAGCGCATTCCAATATCCAAAATCCGCCCATGTGTTCTTTGGTCTCGGTGTACGGCCCATCGGTAACGAGCACTTTGCCATCGCGCTGGGCCCGCAGCGTTTTCGCGTTGCTGGCCGGGGAAATTCCGCAAGCGAATTTCCTCACGCCGGCAGCAATCATTTCGCGGTTGAGCGCGTGGATCTCCTCAATCATCGCTTCGGTTACGGCGGACGGGTCGAAGTCGTCGGGTAGATAGTTGGCAACTAGATATTGCGGCATGATGTTTTTCTCCTGTAAAGGTCTTTATTATTAAATCTTTGGGCGGGCCAATTTGCCCTGCTTTCACCATATAGTCGAACGGCCCCACGGAATTCGACAAATGGTCAAAGAAAATTTTTTTATGTCGGAAAGCCGCAGGCTTTCACCTCAGGCGCGAAGCGCCGAGATGTAATAGCCCCGACCATCAGGTCGGGGTTCCGGTCACGAATATTAGGCGAGGTCCGAAGGACCGGCATGAATTAATATGGGGCCCTTCGGGTGAGTGGGCGTCTCGTACCCCGACCTGACGGTCGGTGCTATTCATGGCGGACCTTCGGGCCTCATCAATCGCAGACGATGCGTCGTTTCCTGACTCTGACCCAATTCTTAATTTTCGGTCCGACAATCCGCTTCATCGAATCTCGTTGCCGGTTTCCATCCAGAGCGGCTCAATGCCAAAAATTGGTAAAAGAATGTAACTGGAGATGTCCTGCCACTTTGCACGAACTGGTTCTTAGTGCAATTTTCGTTACCTTGCCAAGGTGCTTAATCCGGTTCATTATGGGCGCCTTTTTCTGAAAGGAGAGCCCGCAAATGAGCGAAACGCGTCTCAATATCGTCGCCGCTGAAACTATCCACGAGGGTACACTTCATGCATCGATTGCAGATCTATGTGTTGCGGCTTTACCGGCCGAGCCGGAAACGTTCGCGGAGATTCAATCGGCATTGACACGCTATTTCAAAAAAGTCGATGGCCAATCACCGCTGGAAGGACTGCGACCGTCAAGAGCTGTAAACATGGAACCGTGGGATGCCGGAATTGTGATAATAGATTTGGCGGCTCAAGTCATAGCCTCGCATTCGACTTACTCAAAGTCACAAGCAGAAGGGTCAGTCGCTTTTCATGACGGACGTTCCGCTTCCGATATTTCGATCTGGTATCGAATTCCCGATACGTGGGAGTTTGTTGAATCGATCGAATTGTATCCGGCAAGCGCTGAATCCGGCCGAGCGCGTAGGGCCGCGTGTCCGCCGCTGGACGCTCGTCCCGTATTGTATGGCCGACCTTTATTGGAATTCATTGTTGAACGGGTGACGGCGCCTTCCAGTCCGCAGTCCACTGGTCACGAACAGAACGATTTGGTCGACACTCTAGCTCGCGAAATCCATGCTCGATGGCTCATAGAGCCGCGGCCGGATCTGCGCGGGCAGGCGCCGCGGGATTTTCTCTTGGCCCGTCGCGAATTCGTGGACTTTGATTTGCACACCCGGGAGATGCAGTGGAGCTTTCTGCTGGAAGCCCCGCCATGCCTGCCCCGTGAAAGCAGCGCTTACCGTTTCGCCGGATTCGGCACGCATGAAAACGTGCTGTACTACGATCTGGTCAGGCATTTGATCTGTAGGGCTATCGAATTTCATCAAACGACGGCTGATGAACAGATGAGAGCAGACCTTTCCGCTGCTACGACCGATACCGAGTCCCAAATAGTTCGTCTCGAACACCTCAAGCAAACCTGGCTGGAGACGCCTGACTCCGATGCTGGCGGCAGGGCGCCGCTAAACATCATCGAGAGCGAGCGTCGTCGGCTCCCCTTGGCCCTGCAACCGAGCGACCTAATAATCGACGATGATTGTCCAATTTGCGTGATGTCGGCGCAGGACGCAGAGGCCGGGATCGGCATCGGTTTCCAACATTTTGATGGCTCCCACATGGATGACGATTTTGTCTTCTCATTCTTTGACACGCGCGAAGCGTGGGAGGAAGAGAATCGCCGCATGGAGGAATTCAATCGCGACTTCAATCGCCGCTGGAAGGAAAGAGAAGCGCGCATTGCCGCGGGCGAGAGTGCCGCGATTGTCGATGCTGAGCTCGGCTTCGCCTGTTCGAGAGAATTGGGAGACGGCGATGTGAGCGATGCTGAGTTAATTGGATAGCACCGATGACTAATGCCTAACTTAAAGGTTCGAAAGCAAAGATTAATATGTAACTCAAGACTTGGTCTCTCCTTAGTGCCAGTCTCGCAAAAGCAAGAAGCCGTAATGGCTGGTAAGTACGCAATGGGTTCTGAAAATTCAAGAACCATATTTTATTACTCACGCTCTGATTGAAATCGGAATGCTCTGCGCGAAAAGGAAATTGACGTTTGATGATGGCGACTTAGCTTTCTTAAATAAAATCGTAAAGGCCGATCTTCCACCCGACATTCAACCCGGAAAACTGGTCGAGGATGCCGGATGGGAAATCCCCGGCTTCGCTCGAGCAAGAATGCTGAGACCGCCAGAACTCCAGAGAACGCGCGATCGGAGCATCCAGCTGTACTACACTTACTACGAACCAGAGATTGAGACGTTTATTAAGCGACCGTTTCCTTCCCGTCGCAGGCCTAAGCGCGAGCAGGCACAATGGACATCTCGAGGGCCTCAAAGTCTCTCTTATTGAGGAACGCGTAATAAATGGTCGCAAGTTTTGCTATCGGCTCATCATTTCCGAGATCTTCCGCGACAACGCGACCGGATTGCCTCGGTACTCAGACAATCTCGAAACGCTTCTGTACTACGACGAGGACGGCGACGGAAAGTTTGAAACTCTCGAAGAAGGACTTGATTACTTTGCTCGCGGGCACATTCCGAAATGGGTATTGGAGAAGTAATCTGCTTTTCTATTCGCGTTGGCTCGCTGCAAACGTAATTAGCCCTCGTCCGCGAAGCGGACTGAGTGAAAGTAGCCCAGAGCTTCAGCGCTGGGTTTCGAGACCCGAATACATCAAGTCCATGAAGTGGACGACTGAAAAGCTCTTGCTGTTGGATTTATCGTCGGTCCGTTTCACGGACCTTTAAGATTCTCGGCCTTGGCACCCCCCACGAATCGGTGGGCTATTGTCATCCGTCGGCTTCGTCGACTTGGCAGCAAAGCCATTCGCGTTTGTCAGTCTTGGATTGGACTAATCGCATAGCGATTGAGCCTCTCGTACAGAACGTGCACGATAATCTTCTTACCGTCAGGATTGACGCCAGATGCAAAACGAGACATGCGGATTGTGCTGTTCGATTCTTTAGTTATGTCGTTCACAAGAAGTGGAAACCTTCCCCACAGTTTAGTTTCTATCTCGCCACTCTCCGTCGTTAGTTCCGGTCTGATTGGTAACAACACGTCCCTGGCATTGACCGAACTGCGCACAAAGGCATGATTGTTTTCGACTTTTTCGAGCATGCCGGTTCCAGTAATTTGTTGGGTACCGCCCTGGGCCCCGATCTCCTTCAGTAGTTTCTTATTGGCATCAACGCTTACGGTCCAGCTCTCTCCGACTTTCTTCGCCGCCAGAGTCCCATACATGTCGTCATCGGCAACGCTTGCCAAGTGCAAACTAATCGCCGATCGAAGGGCGCCAGCGATTTCTTCGTCAACCAGTTTTTGGTTTACTTCATAAACAGTTTGCCCGTTTTGAATTGACGCGATTACCTCTGTGCCACTTGGCAGTATCGGGCCGGTATTGCCACCTCGAGTTATCTTCGAACTCAACACCGTGAATCGCTTGCGGGTGGCCCAGCCGCTGGACGACGCCTCCTCAATCGTGACATTGGCCGAAAGCTCCGCGGTGAAACTTTCTTCAACCTTCTTTATCAGCTGGCCGGAAACAGTCACTTCAGCCGTCGTGCTGTCGGTGGTCGTTGCCACGAGATGATAGGTTTGTCCGGTTTTCTCATGTGGATCAAGTTTAATGGAATATGTTTGCGCTGAAACGGAGAGGGGAATTACTGTTCCAACTACAACTGCAAAGACTAGGCGACGAAATCGTTCGAGCATAGGTGAAGAAGTGAAGAACTGTTCTTTCTAGTAATAGTTGATAGTCCGGTAATCGACGGAGGCCGGTGCATAGTCTGATTTTCCGTTTTTAGTTACCCATTTTGAAGTTGTTCGCTTGATCCAGTTGCCCTTCGCATCAAATTCGTAGGCGTACTTGTATTTGCCACGGACCGAACCGTCTCTGGTTTCAAAACTCGTCTCCTCGACTTCATTTCCCTGAGCGTCAAGAGTGGAAAGGTAATGCTGATTCAGCGACCCGTCTGATGAATAAACAAACTCTTCCCGCTGACTGGCTGAATACTTGTACACGTAGCGTGTGGTGAGTTCGCCGTTATTTAAGTACCAGGCCTTTTCAATTAGACGTTTCTGATCGTCGTAATGAAACGTGAACTTATTTGAGTATCGCGGATCGGATTTCGGCCGGGTGGCGCCGGGAGGCGACGCAATCATCATCGGTGGTGGGTTGTACTCGCGCTCGATACCTTTCCCGCGCGACACTCGTGCCCCGTCGAGGTAACCGTAGACTGTAATTTCTGAGAGGTTTCCCTTGTAGTCGTAGAATTCTCTCTTTGTGAGATTTCCTATGTCGTTGTAGTAATCCGTCGAGCTGGGCTTTCGTCCCTGCACCGACCAGGTTCCTGAAAGGTCTTCATTTTCCCGAATAACAGTCTTTACCTTGCCGTGCAATCCTTCGTCCTGCGCGTCGGATCTAACACGCGGAACCCGTGGCTCCTGTGGTAGCGGACTGGGTTCCGCTGTCGCTGCCTTTTCTTTCAGTGCGGCACTAACGTCTGTCTCAGAAAGCACTTTGAACGATTCGAGGACCTTTAACGCCAAGTCTTCATATATGCGTTGCTCCGTCTCTAGCGACAGATTAACTTCATAGAGCCTGTTCGAGATGAAATAGTAGCGTTGCCACATTAGACCGGTAGGAAGTTCAATCTTAACTTCAAATGCAGGATGACCATCGAAGTCGATTTGTCTTTGCGCAACGAGCTTCGCATTTTGTGAACGCGCCAATGTGTCCATTCCACGGCGGATATTCTCAAAAAACCTCTCACTAGCAGCGGGTGTGTGCAACTGTTGATGTAGATCGAAATAAGCCGCTATGAACGAACCCTCCTTCATCGTCCAGGTGTAAGCATCGCCCAAAATCCGGCCCCCACCAGTATTGACCGCCATAGGCTGAAACCCGTGCATACCTGGCGGCAGGCCTATCGTGAACTTCCCCTCGAGCGAAACAAACGTGCCGGCGCCGACCACCGACGGCGCGGACTTGTTCGCTACACTGAAACCCTGGGCAAAAAGTGGAGCGCAATCTGCCGTCAGAACGAGTGTGAGTACTACACCAAACGCCAGACACGGCAGAGGTTGAGAGCTGAAAATAAGTTGGCGGGATCTCACAGTGACACCCTTGACTGAGGTCGAATGCCGAGCGAGCAGCGGCCAGTGAAAAGCTACCATGTGACAAAGCCAGTGGGCAATCGAAGGAGCTTGCCGCAAGAGTAATTCGCGCTCGTCCTCGAAGCGGACTGAGTGAAAGTAGCCCAGCACTTCAGCGCTGGGTAAATAATTATTTTGTGGGATTTGATGGCCGTTCTTGAATTCCAAGTGTGCAACGCAAAAAGGGGCGACCCAGTAATCAAGAGGGTCGCCCGTTCTGTCTAAAAATTTGGTGCCCGCTAGTAGATTCGAACTACTGACCCCTCGCGTGTGAATCCTCCCAAGGCCGTTTTCTCGCGATATCTCCAATTATCAAAAAGTGCTTCAAAGGCCGATGTTTATTGGCTAATAATGAAACCAGCCTTAACTTGACAACTCTGCTAATCTCACAAAATAGCATCCATTTTGTGTGCGAAAGTGTGTGCAGTTTTTGGAGGTGAAAAATGCGAGAGCGAGTTGGATCGATCGTCAGCCGGAAGAGTCGCCGCGCGAAAGGAAAAGTGACATGGTGGGCGCGCGTCACCTACACCGATCCAGTCACCGGGAAGCGACATGATAGACAGCGGCGAGCCGAGAGTAAGAGTCATGCGAAGGACCTGGTTCAAGACCTCATCGCGGAAGTGGATAAGACCGGCGGGCGCTCGCTCGCGAAAGAGCACATGACGTTTTTCGATCTCGCGACGTACTACGAGAAGGAGTATCTCAAGCCCGCCGAGTACGTCGACGGACGCAAAGTCGCCGGCGTCAGGAGCATCGTGCCAGCCAAGGCCAACGTAAAGGCCCTGAAAGACCATTTCGGCAAGCGGCTGCTTCGCGGCATCACCCACAGTGATATACGGGATTTTCGGGCCATAAGGCTCGCGACCAAGACCAGAGCCAAGAAACAGCGGACAATCGCTGCCGTGAACCGCGAACTCGAGAAGATGCGCCGGTTATTGAACATCGCCGAACGCGAAGGCTGGATTCTGCGGAATCCGATGCGTAGCGGCGACCCATTGATCAGCATGGCCGACGAGCGCAAACGAGAACGCATCGTCACGCGGGAAGAAGAACTGCGCTTGCTCGCGGGCTGCGAGAATCGCTACCGGAAGCATCTACGACCAATCCTGATTTGCGCTCTCGATACCGGCATGCGACGCGGCGAAATCTTCGGGCTCAAGTGGAGCGACGTAGACTTCGAAGAACGGGTTCTCACAATTCGCGCCTTCAACACGAAGACAATGCAGGAACGCCAGGTCTCGTTGACGACGCGCCTCATGATTGAATTGGAAAAGATCTGGGAAGAGTCGCCGAAGGTCAAAGATTTCCTCGTGTTCGGCTTCACCGACAATGTGAAGAAGAGTTGGACATCCGTGCGCACGAAGGCAGGCTTACCCGACGTTCGCTTCCACGACCTCCGTCACACCGCAGCGACGCGTTTAGTCGCCGCGCATCTTCCATTGCCGGAAGTTGGCCGCGTGTTGGGGCACACGCAGGCGAACACGACTTATCGCTACGTGAACGCCAACATCGAAACCACCCGCCGTGCAGCGGCACTGCTCGATGCATTCAATGAGGGAACAGTCGAACAACTCGTCGCGGCTGAGGAAGCTGAGACATCCGATCTGGTTTTGGATGCGACGGACGCGGTAAACTGAATCCGAAGGGAAAGCATGAAGCCTGAGAACGCATACACCGAAGTAGCCGACTTCATAGTCTTTAACAACCCGCGAGGCGTATTGGCGTTTCAACCGTCAGCCGAAGCGAAAAGTCTAGTTACCGATTTAATCTTCCGAGAGAAGACGGAAGGCTTGTCGGGCGACGAGAAGTCTGAGCTTGACGACTGCATTTTCGTCGAACATTTGATGAGACTTGCCAAGGCGCGTGCGCGTCGGCGTCTGTCAGAAGAGTAGTAGATTCTTCTGGGAACCTTGGAGTAAGATTCAGTCATGGAAAGAAACCTCAAAGAAGTTTTTCAAGAGGCCGTCCAATTGCCAGAACGAGACCGAGCCGCACTAGCCGGTCTGCTTATTGAAACACTCGATCCAGTTTCCGAGGCAGATGTTGAAGCGGCTTGGTCGGAAGAGATCAAGCGACGTTTGGCTGAGGTCGATGCGGGCAAAGTAGAGCTGATTCCCTGGGAAGACGTTCGCGCGGAACTCTTCGCTCAGCCGCATGAAGGTTAGGCTTCACCCGCAAGCTCGTGCCGAACTTCTTGAGGCGCGGAATTGGTATTACGAGCGCAGCCCTCTCAGCTCAGTCGCCTTCGCCCATGCAGTCGATCGGGCGATCTCTCGCATCAGGTCAGCGCCAAGTACGTATCCGTTAGCCGATCATGGAACGCGCAAGTTAGTTCTCCAGCGATTTCCATTCAACGTTTTCTATCGTGTCAGCGAGACGGAGATTCTGATCGTCGCAATTGCACACCAGAAGCGGAAACCTGGTTTTTGGTCCAGTCGTCGTTAACGAGGTGCCTATAATCGCCCCTTATGCAGGATGGCATGCGACAGCGTCTGTATGTGAAGTCACTTGGTAATCAGGTGGCAATTGCGGTTGGTAGTTCATCATCGAAACGGGACTACTCTATGCCGGCTCTCGCCGAAGCCATTGTCGGCACCTTTAAGATAGACTTTCAAGTCGAACATCCTCTGGAATACTTTCAAGCCTGGAACGACCTCATTAAGGAAACTCGAAAGAAGGTTAGCAAAGAGGACTTGTTAAAGTTTGTCCGGGATAAGATACGCGCTGCTGAGCCAGAGATAATCCATAAGAAGATAGCCGCCATTCCTATCTCAAACTTCATTGATACCACGTTTGACCGATCTCTTTATCGGGCTCTTCTCGCTGCGGGAAGGAAGCCTATACTTCATGACTGGAAGACTCAGGCCATCGGCAGCTGGAAGCAAAGCAATCCCGAGAATCCAAACCTTTTCTTTATGCTCGACAATCTGGAAGACCCTAATCAGATGTTTGGCCTGTATGAGCCCACAAGCTGGTGGAAGCAAAGCCGAATTCAGATCGAAAACATGAGAGAAATGCTGTCTGAAAAGGATCTTATGCTGATCGATTTCTCGGCGCATGAAGCAGAGTCGGTACTGCACTTGAGCAACTTAACCCTGTCGTGTGAGAAAGTGGTTAACTACACTCTTCAGGATGTCGACGCGGACTACTGGCTTCGAATGGGAGCTTACCTAAATAACGTTAACGCAGAGACAATCATCGACCATTTGCAATCTTCCGGAGGAGGGAGATACAGCCCCTGGGACATGTTAATACCCCGGAGGAAGCTGATAGACGTATCACGCGAGAAACTGCACGATTGTTTCATAAGCTACTTCAGCGGTGACAAGGGATTTGTCGGCAGGTTGGAGCGGGACCTCCGTTTGCGTGAGATTCATATCTGGAGGGATGACAGTGAGATTGAGATAGGCGACTCGATCTCCGATAGAATCCAGCAAGGCTTGGCGGACTCATACTGCTTTATTATCGTTCTTTCAGCCGAGGCTCTGTCGCGTCCATGGGTCAAGGAAGAACTAAGAGCAGCCTACGCATTAAGGTTAGGGGGCGAGTTCAAGATTCTCCCTGTGTTACATAAAGAATGCGACATCCCACCATTTCTCATGGATTACAAATTTGCTGACTTTAGAGAGGATCGCAGATATGACGAGCAACTGGCGCTGCTTGAAAGGGCGATAAAGAACGCTGTCAAAAGAGCGCGCGAGAAAAAGTGAAATACTTCAAACGAATTCGTTTCTTGTGGCAGCCTTCCTCAGCGCGTCAGATCTCCGAGCAATTCGCCAAGGTCGAATTTACTCGTCTGATCGCGTAACGAATGAAGGTTGGCGTTGGTGAGGGAGTAGATTCAGCGTTCGCTTTTGCCACTCGAAAGATAAGTAGCCGCTTGTGGGAAGGTTGAAAATTAACAAAGCACCGGCGTCAGGCCCTTCGATTTTGCGATATTCACTGCTAGACCGTCTAGCGGTTGAGTTGATCAATTCAATTTCTTCAGAGGACCTTTGTATGCGTGTTATCTGGTCTTTTCAGAAGCTTGGCGATCAGCAACGCTCCAGCCACCAGCATACCGATAGGTAACAGACGAGTAGTCGCTGTCGATCCAGATCGTTTCGGCATCGCGGATGGTGACTCTTCGAGACGGAAATAGGTAGCGATTTGTTCCAAGAGTCCATCGGACATTCCTTCAATAGTTCTTAAATCTTTTTTCTCGTCGCGACTTCGGAAAAATGATCTAAGTCTCATCGCCATACTCGCGTCAACGCCAAGAACTTCCATAAAGACACGGTAATCCCACACGCGGGGATCCATCCTCTCGATTTGATTCCGTCCTTGAGCGATGTGTTGCAGATTCTTCAAGCTGGAAACCGATAAGTCTAAGCCGGTAGGTCCTGAGATATTCTTAATATAGTCGACGTGAGAGTTGAGTTTATTTATCTCAGAGGTAGCCTTGTCAATAGCTTCCTTGATTTTCGTGCCGTGATCGTAAAGCTCCGAGTGAAGCACGGAAGTATTCCAGTAATCCATTAAGTCTATGTGGAACGAATCAGTGACACGCTGTCCTGTCTGTGGGTGTTTGTACGTCGCGAGGATATCAAAAGCTGAGGGATTTTCGTTTTCTGGCGCCAAGGCTTCATTGATGCCGTCATACATGAGCCGGTAATTTCTGTTCGGAGGCAAATATTTCAAGCCACGCGTGAAGAGGTTAGGGCCTTGACTGTCGATCCATGGTTTCAAGGAAGGAGACCAAGTAAACGTAACATCCTCGGCTGTTTGGCTGCCGATATTTGTGATTGATAAATACACTAAAAATCCGTGCTCTATTTCAATGTCCACGTTCACGAGTGGCGGAAGAATGCTCTGCCTGTTCCGTACATCTCTAATCTCGTAATCCTCCATTGGGACTGACGTTGAGTTATATCGACGGTAGTATCTCTTATCGGAGGCCTGGTGAGGTCCTCGAAAGCTCTTTGGTACGCTCACGGTGTAAATCGACTCGGCACTCGAAAGGGGAATCTGCACGACGGCAACATCGTCAACGATTGGCGAAATATTGCTCCAAATTACCTGCTCGAGCCATTCACGCTTGTACTGGGCGTGATCTATGCCGTTCTTTGTTGTGGGTAGAAAATTTGTTTCCCTTACGCCGTAGATGATCAAACCTCCATCGGAGTTCGCAAATGCCGAGACGTCCTTCGAGATATCGTCTTTCTTCGTCTTATGAATTGCCCCGCTGTCTTTGTAGTCAAGATGAAGATCTTCTTGAACCTGATCCGCAATAAGCTTGTCGATATCCGAAACCGTAGTTGGCTGTTTAATCATGGCGCATCTCCTGCGTGAAAGAACAAGAAACAACTACTGCGAGGTCAAATGCTTGCGAGCGCTCAGAGCAGCTTCAAGATGTCGCCAATCAGCAGGTAAGTAAATACAACACAACGTTCAGCTTCTTCTCGCAACACCTTATCGTGAGTTCCTTTGTTAGCAGCGGAAACGATGCTGTCAAGCCGATCACCAATGAACCTGATATGCGACCCGACTATTTCCCTGAACTTTTCCGAACTAGCTTTGTCTGAAACAAAAGCGACGATTCTGTTGACATAATTCTCAGCTCCAAGTCGAACTGTTCTCATTTTGCCTTCCACCAGAATCTCACGTGTTACGTCTGTTGCGGGAAAAACAAGATCTGCGACGTCTACCAGAATTCGTCGACAGCCGTGAACCGCGTTTGACCAGTCTTCTGGATTATCGGATTGCAGGTTGTCATACACGGCCGTAAATCGCTTTACCGAGTCGGGAATAGCCGCGCCGATTACCGCGTCAACCCGCTCCCGTGTTCGGCTGAAGACATCATCTGCGATGCCGGAAAACTTTAGTTCATAGTACTTCGCCTGCACGTACTGATAGATAAAATTCCTCCTTGAGGCCAATCTTTGAGCTGCTTGCTGAGACGCACCGAGTCTGACGGCACGCTCAATGGAGTTTCCAGGAGCGAGTTCCGTGTTTAGAAATTTTCGAGGAGGCCCGGGCGTGTCGGGGTCGCGCGCGGCCGCGAGCGCCGCTTCAGTGGTTCTGACCGTCTCCTCCAGGGAATTTATCGAATCCACAAAGATTTTCTCTGCTGGCTTCTTGAACACCTCGGTATGCACGAAACCACGACCAGCGCTCTGAGCGAGATTCCAAACGTCACTCGTCACCCCGTCTGGAGTAGTTGGATAACCGCTAACTTCATACTCAAAGATTTTCAGCATTTCGAAGTCGTTAAGTAATCGCGCCAGACGACTCGCTTTTAGAGCAATATTGGTAAGCGGGAGCTGGGACAGTTCAATGTCTTTAAGTATTTCTCCCGACAGGTTGAGAGCTTCGGATAAAGCTTGGTGGCTCGGAGGAATCGGTTCAGCCATGAATCAAATATATTCTTTTCTTAACCCACTTGCATGGATTTGAACAGCCGGATGGAACGAACAGGGCCCCTATCCTCCGACCCGTAGGACGTTGGTCTACGGGTCAGACTTATGTCATTGGCGAGCGATCATTTCACAAACCATCGCCTACCAAACTTGCTATCGTACAACGCGATCAGCTCTTGTTTTCGCCCTTGTTCTACTGCCCAAATGTTTATCACCTGTCGGTCTTGGGCAGCGGTGTCCAACAGCCCTTCGGCCACAAAAAGAAGATGATCAAAGACCCACGGTCTTAACGTAATCATTGGTTCGGTGCTGACGGCTAACGCTCTTTTCAATGCTCCGTCAATAAACACTTCAACCGCCAAGCCAGTCTCATTGTTTCGAAGTTTGGGGTGAACTCTAGTTGCCACGTGTCACCTGGTCCAGTAATCAGAGGTCTCACGTACCTGCCGATCTCGTCGGTCGTAATACAGTTGACCTTGGGCGGACAAAAGCTCGCGGACTTCCCAAGCATTGAGATCTAGGTCGTCGACGGTAACCGGCCCGTGCTTAATGAAATCGTCAAATAAAGCAAATTGATGCCAATACTCCTTCCTATCATCGCCGACGTAGACGAGCCGCTGCTCCCACATCTGCATGAACAAACCTGTAGAAAAACTATCGCCGGTCTCAACGCCGTACTCCTTGAGAAATAACACTCCGTCCTTATCGATTTGCCACGTTTGGAAGTCCATGTGCCAATGCGTAATGTAGCTGCAGCCATCGTTGCGTTTTCTTAGAGTGGGCATGTAATGATTTGTTGAAACGTTGACCTTGGTTGCTCCGAGAACCTATGGCGGTGGGGCTTTGTATGTCAAGCCATAACGGAACCCTCACGGAGATCCTCAAGACCGGATCGGACGGTCATCCGATAATCGAAAATTATGTCCTGGTCAGACATGCGCCGTGCCATCAAGAGCGACGTCACGCCTCATGCGCCGGAAACATAATTGCGATTATCGTACGCCCGGCTTCTCTGGGTTTATCTCCTGTTATCAAACGTGCTCGCACGTTCAATGATTGTCGCTGGCGATAGCTCATGCGACTGACATAACCTCCGCGACGAGTGCCGTCAAGGATCTTCGCAAGCTTCGATGAACTGCGCGAACAAAGTGCAGTTCGCTTCGTCCTTGACTGCCTTCTTCGCTCCGGCGGATACAATCATAGGCTGCGACAGCGCAGCTAACAATCACAATCCGACATTCGACTTCTCACTCTTCCGCTTGTCAGTGATTTCTTCGTCTACTTGGCTTGAGTACGATGTGCACGAGGCAATAAAGAATCGAGATTACTGAGCAGACAGGATAGACAGTCCCGAAAACTGTTAACCATTCTTCTAAGCTTCGCTTCATCAATAGGTTAGGACTAGGGAATATTAACAAAGAAACTTGGGCGGCTGGGAGAAGTCGGATAACTCGCCAGCATACTGATGTTTATGGCTTTAGTTTTGCATAGCGATCGGCACTTTCAATTCTCAGGAGGTGCCATGGCAATTCGAGTTCGGGGACGGAGGAGATCGCTCTCGAAGAAGGTCTCTTCATTCAACATGTACGACGATCAGGTCTATCAGATTCGCGCCATCATGGAATCCAGCGGCGAGTACAAAGACGCGCCTGTGATTCGCCAGCTTCTCGACGAGGCGCTCCGCGCTCGCCGGCGGAAGGCTCTCGGATATGCCGATGACGCGCCGGCGGGCCAGAGTGCGTCTGAGACGTTGCATAGCCTTCACGACTTGCTAGTCAAGGTCCACAAGCACACGCATGGCTTGCTCCAGAATCAAAACGTGATCATCAAGCTGATGCTCGAAGTCTTCATTGCTGCACAGGAAGGCCGGGACACGGTTTTCGAGGTATTGGTCAAAGACCCCTGGCTTCAGAAGGGCAAGACCGCCGAAACAATGCAGAACTACTACGACATGAAAACACGCGACGCACGAGCAAAGGGCAACGAGCTTCTGGAGCGTTTCAAGAAAATGGTCGCTGAAAAGTCGGGTGCTTAAATCTGAGTCGTTGAACGGGTACGGAAGTTCGAAGAGGAGGTCAATCAGATCCCTTAGGCTTGACCGCCGTTGCGTTTTGCTTACTTGCGAGTTGTGTTTGCTTACGTCCAGCGCCGGAACGCAGAAGCTTTGCTACCGTGCGAGCAGAGCGATCGCTGAAAGTGACGCCTTTTGGCACCAACCCTGCTCCGATTGGGAGCAGATCGAACCGCGCTTGAAAGTCTTATCGATCAGGACCAAAAATTCTTTTGAAAAAAGTCGTTCGCTTTCGATAACTCACGTTATCAGCAGTTCTCTTTGTGTTCCAGAACACACTCTCATGGTACGAGATTTGTAATACTCCACGACCATGGAAACAACCCAGAGTTACCCCAACTTACTTTCCGAGAAACAAGCAGCGAAGCGCTTAGGCATCGCTCGCATCACCCTTCTTCGCGCGCGTGAAGCCGGGCGCATTCGATTCTTTCGAATCGGCACGCGCGTGCTCTACTGCGCAGAACATCTGACCGAGTTCTTAAACAACTGTGAACGCAACGTCAGGCGCACTCAAGCGAACGGAAGAGAACGCGAGAGCGTGGCACCGAGAAAAGAGAACGTTAGCTCAGGTCGAGCACTAGCTAACGGCGGAGCCCGAAAGAATTCTGAAACGCGGAAGAAGAAGGGACAAGCGTCTCTGCCGTTTGCCTCGAGTCGCTAGAGGGTCTTGCGTGCTCTCGTTGACTGTCAGACTCGGGATTACCATCCGGAAGGAGGCCGGAATTAATGCTGAAACAGCGGTCGTGAAGATCGGATTGCCACGTTACTACAAATCCTCCTTTTGCAAACCTTGGAACTCGTCCAAAATTTGGGTTAAAGCCTTGCGAACTTTCTTCGCTTTTTCCTCTGAAGTGGCGTACAGCCACAGTCTGTCTCGACTAACTTTGACCTGGGCATTCTTGAAATGCTCGATGTGAAGGTCGTACTTCCCGTCCTCCAGGTGCTTTCCGGTTGAGTTCCGCAGTCGCGACACATTTAACCACTCGTCGGTGATTGAGCCGGGTTTTCCTTTTCCGAACTTTTTAGAAACGCGTAGGACAACATCTGTCTTGGGCACGCCTGCCAATAATGAGATCCGATTACGTATTTGTCGAATAGACGACCATTCATGTTCGCTGGGAAAACGAAGTCTCGCTACTGGAATATATGGCCTGCGGTTCATAATCCGAAAAGCAATTTCTTGCACTCTCTTCGACCCGGCTTGGCTCATCCGAGACAGCAGCTGTTCATCTGTACTTACCAGCATATCGTAGACATCATTCCGGCGCGCCTCGTCAAACGGGAGGGGTTTCGGCAACTCATAAAAATTGTCTCCAAAAAAATATAAGTTGAACACATGGTGCAACATTACTTCGTAGGCGAGGCTAAGTGGATGTTCAAAGCAGTCTTCTGTTAGGCGCTCTTTACTTAGTAAGAGTGAAATCGCATGTCCGATTGCGAAAGGAGACAAGCGCAATTCAGGTTGAAGAGCGGGGTTTGTCGCATGATAGTAGATTGTCAGTCCGCTTAATAGACTCGGATAGTTTAGGCTTGAACCTGCTCGGATCCCGGTGAAGTAGTTGTCTCTTCTGTAGTGATCAACGCGATCCAAGTCCAGCAATCCGCTGACTAGTTCGTGGAGCACTTGGAGTTGTGCTCGTTTCTTAGGGGTTTTCCCGAAAAGATAGGTTTTGTTGCCTGAGATTAAATAACAAATCGCGTACTTATCTATACTTCGGTATTGGCTGAATAACTCGGCCAAATGCGGATGTTCACCCGCATGATCCTTACGGTGTTCAGCAACTCTCCTAACCGTCGCATCGTAGAACGGTCCTTTACCTAATATGAGTTGGCAGGCAACTTCCTCATGATGGGTCTCTTTCTTGAATGAGTCCCAAAACTCCTTATTTGTTTCCAGCGCATGGGAAAAGGGAAAATGTCCAATGTCGTGCAAGAGCAAGGCGAGATAAAACTCTTCGCGCCACCCATTGTCCTTTAGAAACTCGGCGAGGAAGACCGGGGGTTGGATCTTCCCGTATTTCAACTTTCTTCCAACCCCGACTTGCTGAGACGCAAGCGTGCCGAGATAACAAGAACCCAATGAGTGCGCAAGGCGAGTATGAGTCGCTGAGGGGTAGACCAAGAATGCCAAGTTACTCTGGCGAAGAAAGCTTTGCCGTGTGAATTCCACTGTTGAAACAAACGGCAAAATGACCTTCACATCATCCAAATCAGAGCCGGGTTGACTGCCTCCTTCAGACTGGCGGTCAAATCCTGCATCCATGAAAGCCCGAGGACCGCTCCGAATCACATCTTCGAGCGTTACAAGATCGTACAAAGGGTCGTAGATATCCAGCCTAAGTGGCTCCATACAGCTCCTTTTGGATATCTTCGGCTAGGGACGCGTATGCCTTCGAAAGCCGGTGGCGCGGCTCCGTCTTTGACATTATTTGCTCTTCGAAATATAAGCGCGCCACGTATGGAAGGACGCAGTCAACTGATGCCGAAACCTCCCTCTGAAAACTCGCAAGGTATTTTTCGCGACCTTCGTCTGGACACGCCGACACCACAAGTTTGAACGGCTTACTAGCTTCGCGACAAACCCGAATTATCCGGCTAATGCCATATCGGTTTTGTTGGTCTAACCTACAGATCAGAACCTCCAAATCTGCGACCCGAAGGGCGAATGCGGCGAAAGCCGACAGTCCGGTGCGAGAATCGATAAAGAGGTAATCTAGCTTGTATAATTTTTCGAAAGCCGGAAAAAGCTCCCGTGAAAGGAATTGTTGGGCGGCGATATCCCACCTGAGGCGATCAAGAAGTGCTGAGTCTGAGACGGTTGGAAGTAAGAAGACCTTCGACGACTCATCCTTCTCGAAGGATACGTCGACGATGTAATTCTCCAATTCTGACAAATCTCGGTTCGTTGGAATAATTAAGGACAATAAATCGCGATTATCCCCCACCGATTGTCTGAGGATTTGAGATAGCCCGCTTGCCTCTACATCCAGATCAATAAGTCCTATTCGTTGGCCTTTACGTTGACTCAACTGGTAGGCAACATTCACCAGGCTCAGCGTCCTCCCAACTCCGCCCTTATACGAATAAAAGCAAACTATCTTCATAGCGTCTCGTTACTCACGGTAGGATCCTCGACACAAGAACGGCGCAAGTTATTTGATAATCCTTCTCGGCTGAGAGCTCGACCTCTTAGGTGACTTGCTGTTCGGAAGGGGTGTGCTCGTGAGAGGATCAGTTTCATCAGATACGATTAGCTTGTTAATACCCTCTTGTAACTTTCGTTCCTTTACCGCAGACTCAACTTGGCGCAGGAGCTTTTCATAAACTGTTTGTTGCAGTGCGGCAATTATGGCTTCATCGGAGAGAGTTTCTTGTATCGCCCGACGAATCATAAAACCCGATATCTCAACCGTGTTATTAAGTCCCTTTCCCGAACGGTCAAGAGCTAAAAATGCACTCGCTAGATATGAATTGATCGAAAGAATCAATTGTTGTTTGTACCAAAGACTCGTGGTGGGATCACGCAACGACAATACTGAATTAAAGACTTTCTCCACGATGAGCGAGTAGGGGGTTTCTATCAGTAGAGCCTCAAGCTGTGGAACGCGTTGCAAGCTTCCAAGTGTCAGAAGAACTCCGGCCAAACCTGAACGATCTTCGTAATAGAGAGGAACATCGACCGCCGCTGAAAGAATCGTGACGTAATCTTGTTCAAGACCAAACTGGGGGATTGACCCGAGAGAATCTAGATACGCGTTAGCTATGGCAGGTATTCGTTTGCGGACGAGTGTGTCTTGGAGGCTGTATGATTCTGAAAGAGCCCGTAATCCCCAAGTGGTATATAGAGTCTTTCGATCAGTCTTCAGTTCATCACCAGTCAACGCTTGTCCATCAAAGCGCTCAACAATCCAATTGCCTGCCTTTCGAATCCTCTTTCGAACCTCTTCTTGTTTCGAAATCGGCAGATTGAGTGCTTCGCTCTTAATTGCGTTCGTCAGCGCAATGACCACCATCGACGTAAAATAAGTGCTCGTGTACAGTTCGCGAGATTTCTTTACTCGTGCATATTTGTTCGTCCCCCCCCACCGACAGTTCTTTTCATCTTCTAAGCAATGATCATGATGCATGAGGAAATTGAGAGCTTTCTTTGCTAGAGTTTTGCTGCGGCTTGGGAGTGGGCTCACCGAAGACTGACGCCTCCAGAAAGTATTTACCAAACCACAAAACTCAAGAACAAAGGCTGCAAAGTCTGTGTACTGATCCCCAGATTCTGGAATGGGAGAATAAGGGCTTGGAAAAAACCCATCGCGTTCGACTAACTTGAAGAATGACTGGGTATCCCTAAAGAGGATTCTCCGTGCCAAGATAGGAGTACCAAACGCGTCTGGAACCTCATGCGCTGCCTGATAGAACGGACGTAGACACTCACCAAGCTTGAAAGCTTGCGTCTCCCGCCCTTGTTCTTCGGACTCGCTATCTATCCAGGCGCTTTCGGCCATTCGACCTTTCGCCAAGCCCAATAGCAGTTGCTGAACTAAGTGTAAGTACGTTGATGTAGATGTTTTCAATTTGGTTCTTGGGTTGCAAAGAACGTCGAATCGGAACTTCTGGAACCGTCCGAGACAATATGACAACACTCGAATGCGAGTCAATCAATCATTTTCTTGAACTAGAAGGACACAAACCCGAAATCCCTACTTATGACTGGACCCAAAATGGGAAGGTTGACGGCTTCGTCCATCATCTGACAACCGCTACAAGCATCTCTCATTTACTTGCAGTATCAACCAGAAAAGCTTCCGGTCAAAACTAATTTTCAAAAAGATCAATTTTGTGAGATTCGATGACCGATCTGGACTTCAAAGTGTGTGCAAAAGTGTGTGCAGGCCAAAACGGGCGGCTGGCCGCCGCCCGTAAGTTGTTGAAAAATATGGTGCCCGCTAGTAGATTCGAACTACTGACCCCTCGCGTGTGAAGCGAGTGCTCTACCACTGAGCCAAGCGGGCGTAAGTCCTTTAGGAATCAGCGAGGTGCGCGAATTCTCAAAGTGCGGATTTAATGCGAATCTTACCGCGAACGTTGGCATATTATACGATCGTGCCCGCTTGCGCCAGCGGTATGAGCACTCGTCCAGTTTCAGCTTCGCGCGTTGGAGGTTGTGGGTTGAGATTGACGCTCGCCATGGATTTTAAGGCCGATTCCTTCGTATGTATCCAATGGGAAGGAGGCATGACCCAAGCATGTTTCACGACGTTTCAGCCGTCAGAGCAAGTTACATAAGACTTGGTCACAGCACATAAGTCCCGACGCTTTCGCCATTTCCTGGGAGAATCAACCGATCGCTTATCTCACGCACTGGCGGCTTAAGTCGGCTGCGGAAATGCTTCAAACAAGCGAAAACAGCATCGCGCAAGTTGCAGCTACGGTTGGCTATGGCTCGGAAGCTTCATTCAATCGCGGATTCAAACGCGAGTTCGCCTGCCCTCCGGCGCAACTTCGCCGGCAGCACAAAGCAATCGCATGAAAAACAGTCTCCTTCGCGAATCGCGAAGTGGAGAAACGGAACTGCAGGTCGAGTCACGGTTTTCCCTTTTTGGACGCAGTGCATTTTTCTTCGGAGGTCTTTGGGTCACGATCAGCAAGGGAAGTTTATGAATCTGTAACTCACCGCCGCGGCGGTGTGAACATAATCAGGGTTGATGGCGGGGACGCGATATTTGCGATCGCTCTTCATTAACAATTCCTTAACTTTAGAAATCAAACCGGCGATGTCCGGCTTGATCACATAAGCATCCGCTCCCGCGGTCCGAGCGTGTTCAATATCTGCAGCCGTACTCGCGCCTGAATAGAACAATATGCCGGTAGCCGAATCGATTGTCCGGATTCGCTGGCAAAGCGTGAATCCGTCGATTCCCGGGAGCCAAACGTCGGTAATGTATAAATCAAATCGAGCGCGCCGGATTAAGGGTAGCGCCTCATTCGCCGTCTCGACAGCCACCAGTGATAAACCCAGGGGCTTCAATAGAAGAGTCATCATTTCTCTGGTGCTCTCGTCATCGTCAATGAGCAGACCTTGCTGTCGGGATTGTCTTAACACGGTGTACCTCTCAACCTACATGTGTATGAAGCACTCTGCTATTGATCTCAGGCTCGCATCGCATTCCGATAGTTAACGTAGAGATTGGTCAATCGGTCAGCGGCGGCCGGATCGCTGCGCGCCAGAAGCGTAATCAAATCATCGCGGCCTTCAAGCAAAGGCAATAAGGCATTGCGCTGTGACTGGGAAAGGATCTTCTGATCCAACGGCGCATCGATTCGCTTGCGCAGTTCGCTAAAGAAGTCGCTGGTCGTTTGTCGAGATAATTCATATTCACCGCGCCTGGCGTCTATGACCGCGGAGGACAGTGTGTTCTGTAATTCACTTAGTTGCAGTTGCCTCTGCGCAGAGTCGCGTTGCACTGCGTTCTCCCGGGCTCTCATCCACATCGGCGCCGCACCGATCAGAAAGAAACCAATCGCCAAAGCCGCATATATCCCGATCTTCCGCCAGGGGATGGTTAGCGCCTTGTCGGTCTTTGTGACCAGCCGGGGCACCTTCTTTTCGGTTGCCGGCCCAGCCTGAGCGTGAGTACTTGCTATGCTCATTTGCCGTGTCTCCTTTGCATTACCCCAAGTGCAGCAGTGTTTGGTGCACTCGTGGATTATCGTCGGGACGGGTTGAATTCTAGGCTTCGCGAGACAGTATCGAAACGGTGTAATCACAGATTGCGCATGAGTGTTTCCGCTCATGCGGAAAAGGAGTCTTGGGCCGAACATGATAGACTTTTAACAACCCTCTGAAGTTGGTTTTCTCGGGAGCAGCCTTGGGTATACGTGGCCGCTTGCAGATATTCGCTTTCGTGGTCGCCATTCCACTGGCGATTGTGGGTGTGATCGCGTTACTCGGCATCTGGAATGTTAGTCGAGAGCAGCTAAAAGAATCCGTCAAGCAACAGGCAGAGTTGGCTGCGATCGCCTTCGACCGTTGGGCCACGGCCCAACAAGAACCATTAAGTTCCATAGCGGCGAGCGTGAAGCATGAGTCAGCTACCACCGCTTCAATCGACGCAGACTTGCGTCACGTCCTGGAAACCCGACCGCATTGGATCGATGTGCGCGTCGTTTCACCCGCCCGCCAGACAATTGCTGCCGAGCCAGCCGGTACTGAGGCGCCGCCGCCTGCGCTGTTGGATTATTTATTAAGTCAAACCAGGACTCACGCGTTCTGGATGGCCAGTGATCGAACATCTTCGCTCTCAGAGCCGGTGATGGCCATGGCGGTATCCACCAGCGCTGGCGGGGCGGTCGTAGCGCGGATTCGTGGCTCAGCCATTGACGAACTGTTCCGCACAATTCAGTTCAATGATCGTTCAGTTATCGCTGTCCTGGATGCGGAGGGTCACATTCTCTATCGCCGACAGACAACTGAGACTCCTATCGACCGCGAAGTAAGCGGCTCGTCTTTGTTTACCGTAGCGGGCACAAAACAGGCCGCGCTTACTGAGATCGAAAGCCCATATGACGGCGTTCGTCGGCTTTATGGAGTTCGCACCGGCGCCACGAACAGCGTGGTCATCGTCGGCATCCCGAGCGCGGTCCTTTACGAACCGGCGCGCCGGCGTTTCACGATGTATTTATTTTTCAGTCTGATCACGTTTGCGTGTGCGGTAATCGCCGGCATGTTCATCTCCCGCAGCATTACCCGACCCATTCGTCAACTTCAGGAGACTACGCAGGCATTCGGTGCGGATCAAATTACGGCACGCGCGGCGGTAAGCGATTCAGGCGAAATAGGCGAACTCGCAAATGCCTTCAATAATATGGCGGACAAGATTGTTGAGCGGGAAGAAAAGCTGAAAGAGCTGGATCGGCTCAAGTCTGAATTCGTTGGAAATGTTTCGCATGAGCTGAGGACTCCGCTGACTACGATAAAGACGCTCACACATGTATTGCAAAAACGAGTGAACGGTGATCACTCGATGCGAGAACATCTAGATACGATTGCGGCGGAGTGCGATCGGCAAATTGATTTCGTTTCGAACTTGCTTGACTTGTCGCGGATTGAGGCCGGCGCCTACCGGGTGAATCTGGTTGCCGTGAATCCGTCTGAGGTACTCGTCAGTTGCGTTAGCCGCCTGACCCACAATGCCGAAGTGCGGCATCAACGACTAGCGCTTGAACTGCCTGCTCAACTGCCCATGGTGCGAGCGGATCACTCAGCGTTGAGACGCGTCGTCTGTAATCTGATTGAAAATGCAATTAAGTACACGCCGGACGAGGGTCTAATAACTGTCGGCGCTCGCGCAGAAGAGGATGATGTCGCCCTGTACGTTAGCGACAGTGGGCCTGGCATTGATCAGGGAGATCTTCCAAGGATTTTTGATAAATTCTACCGCGCCAGCTTTGCGAACCCCGATGCCTCAAAACCCGGTTCTGAACCAGTTGGCGTTGGCCTGGGTCTCTACATTGTGCGAAGTATCGTGACGCAACTTGGCGGTGACATCTCTGCAAGAAACGGTGCAGGTGGCGGCGCGATCTTTACTGTCCGGCTGCCAAGGTGGAACCCACCGAGCCTCTTCAAGGATTAAGAGATGCAACGCAAGTCTGAACGATTGCTGGTGGTGGACGACGAACCCAATTTGTTGCGGGCGGTGGAAGCCTGTCTGCAAGCCGAGGGCTATGAAGTGCTTGCCGCCCGTTCCGCAAAGGAGGCGCTCGTTCAGTTGGCAACGTACACTCCTGACCTGATTGTTACTGACATTCGAATGCCGGGTATGGATGGCTTTGAGTTCGCGCGTCACCTGCATCAGACTCCGGCGACATCCTTGATTCCGGTCATGTTTCTCACGGCCAAGGGCGAAATGAGCGACCGCGTCAAAGGATTCCGCACCGGCGTTGATGCTTATCTCACTAAACCCTTCGAGCCGGAGGAACTGCTGGCCGCGATCGAGGGCATCTTGCGGCGTGTGAAGCGAACGCATGCGGGTATCGCGCGGGTTATCGGCGCCTCAACTCAGGCCGCTGACCTGGGCCGATTTCACGACGAAGACTTGACCGAAGCCGAGATTCGTATCGCGGAACTGGTGGCCCGCGGGCTCAGCAACAAGGATCTCGCCGCCGACCTTGAAATCAGCGTCCGTACGGTTGAAAACCATATTAGTCACATCTTGGATAAGAAGGGCTTTAGCAATCGAGTTGAAATCGCCAGGATGGTGCTTGAGCAGAACCTTTCCGACGCCGGTTCAGACCCTTCGTGAGTGAATCCACTTATCTGCTCTGAGGGTTCATACTCTGTCTCCTTCCGCACCCGCCTCGTATGATGGACATGTCCAGGAAATGGCTTATCAAGAGGTTAAAGTCATGGTTCAATCAACATTCTCAGTTTCCAGACTGATGTCCACGCTACTTGGTTTATTCGTCCTCGTTCTTTCCGGCCAACACTACGCGAGTGCGCAAACCACGGACGCAACCAAACGCGATGAAAGCGTCGCTACGGTAAAAACGATCAATGCCAGCCAACCAACCGGCGACAAGTCCGTGCTGACGCCGGTTTATTCCGCTTATCGCGGGATCAAGATCGGAATGACGGCCGACGAAGTGCGGAACACAGTCGATAATCTCAAAGAAAAAGGCGACATCCAGGATTTCTTCGTCTTCTCCGATGTTGAAACTGCGCAAGTCTTCTACGACAAGGAACATCGGGTGATGGCGGTTTCGATCGACTATCTCGGCAGAGACAGTGGCGCGCCTGTGCCGGAACAGGTGCTGGGTCAAACCATTCAGGCTAAGGCGGATGGCTCGATGTACGCGCTGGTGCGTTACCCGGAAGCCGGCTATTGGGTCTCTTACAATCGAACTCCGGGCGACAACGCAACCGTAACCATAACCATAACGATGCAAAAACTGTAATCGTTTCCACCAAGAGTCCCAGTTTCAGTTCGCGCTCACCACTGCCGACACAACAGTCGGCGGTGGTGATGCGTGTATCCACCTATTCCGCCTGGGGGTTCTCTCGGTGTCGCATCGACTTCCAACTTTCTAAGATCAAAATGGCCCTCTATTTATGACTTTACAAATGGAAACATGAATCAAGCAAAGGGGAGAAACCAAAATGAGATATCTGAAACGACCGATGCGCATGCTGCTGGTTTTATGTGTGGCAGTCTTCACTTCGGCCGTCGCTTTAGGCCAGCAGCCTTACCGCCGAACATACAACCAGACACGTCAGCTTGTGCGCCGGATTGATAATCGCAGCCAAACTTTTAGAAACCATTTATCTCAAGCGCTCGACCGCAGCTCAGTTAATGGTTCGTCGCTCGAGGATGAAATGAACAACGCGGCTGCGAATCTTGAACAATCAGCCAGGAATCTCAGGAACAGTTTTGACGGCAACCGTTCGAGTCAGTCTGAAGTTCAGGAGTTGCTGCGTCGCGCGCAACCAATTGAAACATTCATGCGCACTCATCAGCTGGCATATTCCGCTGAGAACAATTGGCGAATGCTCCGCGCGGATCTTGACCAGCTGGCAAATAACTACTACGTCGCGTGGCGCTGGGACAATCCAATGCCGCTGCCGTATCCGTTGCCGTATCGCATGACTCAGGCAGAGATGCGCAGTCTTTTAAGCCGCATTGAAACCGAAACAGATCGTTTCAGCAACGGCATTCCCGGTGCGCTCGATCGCAGCCGGCTGAATGGTTCAGACCGGGAAGATGACATTAATCTGATGGTCCGCGACTTTGAACACGCGACCGACCAGCTGAAACAACGGTTTGATAGCAATACGTCCGCTGCGAGTGACGTTCAGAACGTCCTGCAACGCGCGGCGCGTCTCGATGGTGTGATGAGGCGAAACCGGTTCAATAACCAGACCGAACGCAATTGGGCGGTGCTGAAAAACGATTTGAATATGCTGGCGTCCAGTTACAACGTCGCGTGGAATTGGAATAACTATCCAGTACCCGGACGAATTACTGATTGGCAATTAACCGGAACGTATCGGTTGAACGCGGCGATGAGTGACAATCCACGAACAGTCGCCGACCGGGCGGTGAGCACCAACTGGGGCAACCAACGCAACTCGATTTACACCAATCTGGTGACTCGACTCGAAGCGCCGCAGATGTTTGCAGTTGATAAGACGGGAAATGAGATCGTCCTGGCGTCGACGAAATCGCCGCAAGTTACTTTGGACGCGAATGGCCGCGAATACGTGGAAAATTATCCTGGCGGACGGGCCAGTCGGGTTCGAGCAACCCTGTCGGGTGGAAAACTTACGATTGTCTCGAACGGTGACCGCGCAAATGACTTCACCGCCACTTTCGAACCAGTGGACAATGGACAACGCATGTTGGTGACGCGTGAGATGTATGCCGAACGGTTGAACGAACCGGTGCGGGTCCGCTCTTACTATGACCGCACTTCACCGGTGGCGCAATTCAACATCTTTACCGGTCCAGTGTATGGCGATCGGGCGAGCGCAAACTTCATGGTGCCGGATGGGACGATGATTGTTGCTTCTCTCAACAATTATCTCACTACCAGGACTGCTACTGAGGGTGATGCCTTTACTATGACAGTGCTGGAACCGGTGAGCTATCGAAACGCCATGATCGAAGGTCATATCACCAATGTCGACCGCAGTGGCCGCTTCGCGGGCCGGGCAAGTATGACATTCAACTTCGATCGCGTTCGATTGCAGAATGGCCAGACATATTCCTTCGCCGGCATCGTTGAGACGTTGCAGGCGAGCAACGGTGAAGATGTCCGTATCGATAATGAAGGCGCGATTGCGGAGCAGGGCAGCCAGTCAAAGGACACCCTGCAGCGTTCCGCGATAGGAGGCGCGGTTGGTGCGCTGATCGGCGCAATTGCCGGTGGCGGTAAGGGTGCGGCGATCGGAGCGGCAATCGGCGCCGGGGCCGGCGCGGGATCGGTTTATGTACAGGGTCGCGACGATCTCGATCTCTCGCCCGGCTCACGAGTAACCATTCGCGCTAGTGCGCCACGTTATTAGTGCGCGGCGGAATGCGAGCCTCACCATCGCATTTCAACCCCTAATAACGAAGTACTCAAAATTCTTCAGGTAGAAGAATGATTCTTCGAACGGAGCATTGTTAATATGCGACAACTCCTGGTTCGAAATGAAGGACGGCGGTTGCGTTCGACGGCCGAACTGGCGCGGGTCGCCAAAACTAACCCGCGTCACACCTCCAATATTCGATTACAAGAAGTCCGCCCTCCGCGGTCCCGCGAATTCAAGAGAGATGTCTCTTTGCGTCGGGCCAAGGTAAGCCAAGCTGCACCACAAGAGGTATTACTCGATACACGAAAAGCGCAACCTCTTTCACTTATTCTGCACGCTATCACCCTTACGGCGTTCGCCGGGATAGCGAGCTTCGGCCTAGATTTCATCTTTATGATCGGGCAGCGCTGGGGATTTGTCATTGGCGTGCTGCTATATCTCTCGCTATGTGCGGTAGTTTGGAATATTGATCGGGCCGAGCAGCCGCTCCCGAGCACGGCGGACGAAAAATTAGCATTACGGCCATCGAGCCGACGACGCGTTTTCGATTTGCGCTGCAGATCCCGGGGTCGGCTGTATCTCAACGAATGGTTTGTATCACGTCTGCGCATGTGCCTGATGAAGTAGAAGCACGCGTTAAGGCTTTCTGTATAGTTGGCTTTCAGTCGTCACAACAAATCAATTGCGCTCTTATGTTAGTGTTGTCATCTCCCCTAAGACGATTTGCCGGCTTTGCGAATCGCATACGTACGCCGAACTTCTTTCCCCGCTGTTAACTAGAGAGTCCAGCAAATGTCCGGGTTTATTAACTACAAGAGTCTAGGGAAAAGGCGTGGCTGAAGCTGACATTCCGCGGAAAGTCCGGAGATTTCTGCGGGAACACATAACTTCGTTATATCAGCTGGAGATTTTGCTGCTGCTGTATGAGAAAAGAGACGCGGTCTGGACCGTCGCTGATGTCAATCGCGTGCTCCGGACTAATGAAAGTCATATCGAAAAGCAGCTGGAAGAGTTCCACCACCATGGCCTCGTTGATTATGTTGAGCAGCCGGAGAAGAAAATATCAGTATCGCATTGTGTCGGATGAAACTGACGAGATCATCGGCGCGGTCGCTCAAGCTTATAAGGAACGTCGCTTGAGCGTAACCAATTTCATATACTCCACCCCGCTCGATAACGTGCGCCGGTTTGCCGATGCGTTCAAGCTGAGGAAAGACGAGTAGTGTCTGTTGCAGTGTACATACTTTGTGCTCTGACCAGCTTCGGCTGCGCAGTAATGCTTTTGCGGAGCTATTTCGATAACCGCACGCGATTGCTGTTGTGGAGTTCGCTCTGCTTCTTTGGATTGGCGATTAACAATGTCCTCCTGTTTGTTGATTTGGTAGTCGTTCCGAATACTGACTTAACGCTTTGGCGACACGTTGCGACGCTCTGCGGGCTGGCGCTGTTGCTTTACGGGCTTATCTGGGACACGCAGTAGAAGGTTGGCTTCGAACGAATGTTAAATGACTTTCTCTCTGGCGCGATCATGATCTGCTACTTGGTAGCCGGTCTTTTCTTTTTGCGCTTCTGGTTTGCGACGCGTGACCGGCTGTTCATGTTTTTCGCGCTGGCCTTCTGGGTGTTGGGTGTAAACCAGATACTCTCAATATTTGTGGCCGAAGGCACTGACAACCGCAGCTACATATATCTTATTCGCTTATTGGCTTTCGTTCTGATCCTCATTGGTGTTGGTATGAAGAATCGGTCACGCCGTCGCAGCGAGCTATCGCAATAGTTTCTTGCACGCCTAATCTTTCCACTTCGCGAAGTTGTTTTCAGTGGATCAGCGCCCTCATAATCCGTTCGCGCGCCGTAAGCGATGCGTAGGAGACGTTCTCGCCCAGCGTGCCTGAAGGCGTTCCGTAACGCTTGATGCGCGCCTCGGTCTCGGCAATGTCATGTCCGACAACGCCGCTACGCCCTTGTGCGTTGACCAAATCCTTAGCAGCCAGGTCCAGGCCGGGCATGGACTGGAGCGGTGGCAGCGCTGCGGTCGACCTCAAACTTCTGACCAGATCAGCGACGTTGTTCGGGCCTTCTTTGGTCTGCTGATCCTTGTAATAGGCCTCGACGAAATCTGCATACTTCGACGGATTCGTGCGCGCCAGATTGATTTCGTCGAGCAGTTCATGCTCTTCTTTCGAGGCCGCCTTGGTTTGCACCTGGGCCGGCGGCGTATTGATAAAAGCAACGAACAGTAGCAGACCGGCGCACAGCACGCTGATTCTTGTTCAGTTGATCTTCATTTCCATTTTGATTCTCACAGATTAATTTTTTCTGGGATCGGCTAGCTTTCGGGAGTCTCGCAGTTGCAGCACCTGGGAATCGAACCTCATTTCGACAGTTTGCGATCAGACCCGCGCTTCACTGATTTGTTGAAGCGCGTCGGTCTTCCGCAATAAGAGTCACCGATTTGTCTTCTTTATTTTGACTACACCAGAAGTCTTTCTCGCGACGTAATTCGGCGCCGCTACGAGCGATGCGGCCAGGTTCGAAAATGTGTCCGCAGATTCGGCACTCATACCAACCAGCCGCTTCTATTCTCAGTATTCCGATCTGTTTGCATCGCGGGCACGGTGATGGCCAATTGACCAGCAACTCTCGCCAATCCGGTCCAGCAAACGATTTGGTTTTGGTGCTCGCGGACATGTCTATACCTCCTCCAGAATTAATTCGCTCCCCTTGCTATGACACCAACAGTTGAAGGACCGCTGCGGGCGTGTCGACCTATCTCCGGACTGGCCCTCAAGAGCGGGACACTGGAATTCGCGGACACACCTGGTCGAACTATTGTGATTTCATCGGCGTCATCGTTCAGCGGTAAGGTCACAATAAAAGTTGAACCGAATCCGCGTCCCTTGCTTTCCGCCCTTACGGTTCCCCCGTGACCTTCGACGATCTGCTTGACGATCGCCAGTCCGAGCCCTACGCCACCCTTGCGATAGTGGCCGGTTGCCTGGCGGAATGGCTCGAAAAGGTGTGGCAAAAGTTCCACCTCAATGCCTGCTCCCGTATCACTAACGGTTATTTTGACCCGTCCGTCGTTAAGACTGGCGTTCAATTCTATCGCCCCGCCATTTGGGGTAAATTTGATTGCGTTTGTTAAGAGGTTGTCGAGCACACGCGCAAAGCGGTCGGCATCGGCATCTACGTTTGGCAGGTCCCCGGAGAGCAAAAAGTTAAGAGTGATGCTTTTCGCATCTGCCATTGGGCTGATTCGTTCTTTCGCGGCGTTCAGAAGCCGGACAAGGTCGGTCGGCTTCAGCTCGAACTTGATCCCGCCCGTTGTTAGGCCAGTCAAGTCCAACAAATCACTGACCAGCACGTTCTGCGCGCGCGCACTTCGTTTAATTATCTGGACCGCCCGAGCCTGCGACTCGTTTTCGATTCCAGCCTGCTCCATTATTTCTATCCATCCGAGCATTGACGTTAACGGCGCGCGCAGATCGTGAGTCACCATGGCCAGGAATTCGTCCTTGATCCTGTTTGCGTCGGCAAGTTCCCGAGTGCGTTCAATGACCCGCAGCTCGAGTTCATCGTTTGCTTCGCGCAATTGATTTTCAGCTCTTCGTCGAAAATCGACCAAATAGCTAATCACCAGCGCGAGTGAGCAGAACACCACAATGAGCGGAATATCGTAAACCGTGACCGCGTAGGCCGTAATGGGCTTGAGAAAATAGAAATCAATGCTAAGTACTGATAAGACGATGGCGAGGAAACCCGCGGCCAACCCTCCGTACCAGGCGCTGACCATTACTGCCGCCAGAAAGAACACCGACGAACTGCGGCTTTCCCCGGTTATGTGTGACAGAAAGAAAGTGGCTGCGACGGCAGCACACACCGAGAGCAGCGGTACGCCGTAACGGAGCCAAACCTCGCGCAGTCCCCTGGCTGCTCGACGGCGGAGCGCAGAATTTCCGTCGAACGGTTTCGGAATTTGAATCAGGATTCGATCTGGTCGGTTAACCAACAAACATCACTCCTTTCTGGCACGCCCTCTCGTTTCTTTCACTTGTACATCGGATGACGCCTCATGTTCGACAGCGTTTCTACCCACGGCAGAAGAGTGGTAACACCTAGACGCTGATTGCATTCGCATTCACACGAACGACAAGCGTTTGCGTTCTCGAACCGTTGGATTCTTGGTAACATCTCCAGAATCTTAACGGCCGTTACAAAAAGCATGATCAGAAATAATGAGGAGTCTGAACTTCTTGAGAAGTTGCGGGGGCGTGCCAAGGAGAAACACGAGCAATCAGAACTCTCTGAATTCTTCGGGGTTGAGGACGAGGAAATTCTCGATGAACTGATAAAACTTGGTTACTCGCGTGACACCGTCCTCCTGCTCTTTTTGGTTCCGGCAATTCATGTCGCCTGGATTGACGGCAGCGTTACCAGCGAAGAAAGAGCGGCGTTGATGGAACTGGCCCGTCGTCATGGTAAGGCGCCTGGTTCCTCCGCCGAGGCAATGCTGATGGATTGGTTGAGTAATCAACCTTCGGACGACTTTTTCAACAAAAATCTGAGTTTGATGCGTGACGTCCTCAGGACAAGACCTCCGGGTGTCCGGGCTATGCGTCAACAGTCCCTCGCTGACTACTGCAAGATAGTCGCAAATGCTTCAGGCGGCTTTCTTGGATTTGGTAGAATCTCGCGGGCCCAAGAGGAATTGATCGAGACCATTTTCGCGAAACTTGAAGACAATCATCGCCAAGCAGCCGCCAGAGTAATCAACGAGTTTGAAGTTCCCGAATGATTGAAGGAGGGTAATCATGGCTGAACCCGACGAAGTCGAAATCAAACCGCGGGATGATCGCAAGAGACGGATTGTGATCTATGCGATTGTGATCGCCATCATATTCTTGTTGGGCTTAGTGCCGATGGGCATCGTCGCGTTGAACCGTGCTTCTGAGCGTGATGAAGCCCGTCGCGAACTGCGGCTGTGTTCTATCCAAAGCTTGCTCACGGCAGCCGCGATCGACGCGCGGATGGGAAACTACGAGCCCGCTCGTCAGTCTGCCAGCGGCTTCTTTACCGAACTGCGGGCCGAACTCGACAAAGGACGTTCCTCAGCATTCAGTCAACCACAACGAGACAACCTGGCCTCGATCCAGAACCCGCGAGACGAAATCATCACGCTGCTCGCGCGCAGTGACCCAGTCTCCGCGGACAAACTGGGTACGCTGTTCACGACTTATCGTAAAGCCATTGGTAGCGATGCGCAGCGGTGAAGTCCTGCCACATCAGACTGCTATCCGGCATTAGGGCGCGGCCAGCGGCCAGAAGTAGGGAATCAGCAGCAGGGCCAATCCGGCGAGAATAATGTCCAGGGGAATTCCCATGCGGACAAAATCCTTGAATGAATATCCACCGGGACCATAAATCATCAAGCTGGTTTGATAGCCGATCGGCATCGCAAACGCGGCGGACGATCCGAACGTAACCGCCGCCAGCAAAGCCATCGGATTGATATTCATTTGCAGCGCGCTGGAGATGGCGACCGGACCCAACAAGGCTACGGTGCCGCTATTTGACATCAACTCTGAGAGTATTACCGCCACCAGAAAAAATCCTGCCATCACGACAAAGGGACCGGTTACTCCAGTCAAGCCGGCCAGCGCAAACGCCAGCTTTTCTGTAAGCCCTGTCTTCTCCAGCGCCGCGCCCAGAGCCAGTGAGCCTGCCAGGAGAAACACCAGGCTGAGATCAATCGCACGATACGCTTCGCGCGGTTTGAGTTCTCGGGTCAAGATCAAGACGGCGCAGCCGGCCGTAGCCGCCGTTACGATTGGCAGCACGCCCAGCGAAACAATAACGATTACGGCGGCGAGCGTACCCAGCGTGATGAGCAAGCTGGCAGTTCGCTGTTCCGGCAATTCAACTTTTCCCAGCACCAGAAATCCGGGCGAATCGTCAAGCGCTTGCAGCGCGCTCTGAGTGGCTTCCACCAGCATCATATCGCCGGCGCGCAAGGGAATTCTCGATGGCCGCTCGATGATTTGCCCGCGACTGCGTAGGGCCAGCACGATGGCGTCGTGACGTTCCGCAAACCTCGCGGACTTCAAGGTGCGACCTACCAGCCCTGAGGGAGTCAAGACGACGACTTCTGCCAATTCGAGTGGCGCACCGTTCGTGGCAGCGGGGCCTTCATTGGCTTTGCTCTTCTCGGAATAGTCATTGTCGAAGCTCTCGCCCACCTCGGTCGTGACGTTGTTGAGCGCTTGTCGTCCCCGTAACTCCAGCGATTGGTTTCGCGCAAATTTGAGCACTTCCGGAAGCAGGCCGCGAACCAGAATTGCGTCCTCGGGCCGAAGCACCAGGTCCTGCTCATCGGCCAAACTCAGAATTTGCTCGTCTCGCACCACTGCCAATATTTGAAGATCGTAGTTTCGCTGCAGTTGTTGGCCAGTGGTGTCCTTATGTAAATGTGGAGAGTTAGCTGTGGCGACCAGCTCCGCCACATAATCAGCTTTGGTTTTTTCTATTTCTTCTTTCGGTTGACTGGGGAGAAACCTGCGGCCGATTAATAACGCGTAAAGACCGCCGGCCAAAAACATTGGTAAGCCGACTGCGCCCAGCGCGAACATGCCAAATCCCGGTAAGCCTTGCTGAAGTGCAAATTCATGTGCCACCAGGTTGGTTGACGTACCAATTAGAGTACACATGCCGCCGAAAGTTGCGGCATGCGACATGGGCATCAAAACCCGGCTTGGACTCAGGCGATTGCGGCGACAGACATCCAACACAATCGGGATAAAAACGGCGACCGCCGCGGTGTTGTTGATAAAGGCCGACAGCACGCCGATTACAGCCATCACAATCCCGGTAAAAACAATCTCTGATTTAATCAAAGGCGCGAGCAAACGCCGACCCAGAAAGGCTGGCGCGCCGGTGTGCTCAATTGCCGCTGACAACACCAGGATGGCCGCCACGGAAACCGTCGCGGGATGAGAAAATCCCGCGAAAGCCTCTCCTGGTGTGAGGATGCCGGTAAGCAAGAGCGCCAATAACGCCAGCAACGAAGTTACATCGGGCGATATTCGTTCGCTTACGAATCCGTAGATTGCGCCCGCCAGAATCAGCAGGGTCACAATGGCCTTGATGGTTTCGGGACTGATGCCTCTCATTAGTAATCAAACCATGGCGTGGCTTCGATTTCTGTAAGACTCTGTTCGAGGATTATCGTGCGTTAGCTGATGTTACTCAAACTCGATTCCGTCAAAAGCCAAAAGCAGCCACGGGCGAGGGCACGCGGCTGCTTTTGGTGGGACTCTTTGCGAAAACTTAGGCGTTCGCAGCCACGCCGGTCATCGGCTGTAATACCGCGTCCAGCGGATAGATACAACCGTTGCGGGCTTCCTCTTTTGGCAAGATCACTTTTGCATGCGCCAGCTTGATGTCTTTCTCATCCGGGGACACCGTGACTTTGAGTTCCTGTCCGGCTTCGGTCCTTATGGTTCCGGCCTTCTTCAGGTCATCGGCATCGAGTGTCCCCGGCGCGATGTGGAGCATCATGAGCTTCCGCAACTGCTCGTGATTTGTGGGCTTGAGCAAATCGTCGAGCTTCTCTTTCGGCAGCTTGGCAAAAGCGTCATTTGTCGGGGCGAAGATGGTAAATTTCTGTTCGCCCGCTAACTTCCCTCCCAGCCCAGCCGTTTTGAGGGCCTCGTTGAATTTTGTGAAGCGCGATTCGTTCGACATCAGATCAACAATCGTAACGTTGTCCGGAGTTTTTGTATTCTGCATTAATCCTTCCTTTCTTGAATTGATAATTTGGTGGAATTTCTTCGGCACTCAATGACCGCATGCGACAAACTGGTCCGTTTACCAAACGATATCAGTTCCTTATCTGATTCTCGTCAGAGTAATCCACCTACACGCTGGGTAATAACACTCATCGCGGACACGCGCGTACGTGTGGCCGGCCGTGGTTAGGATGCTATGCGGAAGATCTAGTGGTTCGGTGAGGGAGCATAGGTGCATTCAACGTGTGGTGTCGTTAAGATACTCATACTGGATGAGCAATCAGCACGGGGCAGATCGCCTGCCGCAGCACGCGATCAACGTTCGATCCGAGCAGGCTCGACAGAGTGAAGTCGCTCCCGTGAGCGCCCAGGCATATGAGATCGATTTCGTTTGCGGCTGCATAACTTAGTATCTCGGCATAAGGGCGGCCTGACTGCACGATATTTTTGACCGTGCACCAAAGATGCGCCTCACCGGGGACGGATTCCTGCAATCGCCGAGCTGCGTAATGATAAGCATTTGCTTCTTGCCCCACCCAGGCAATCTCAGGTTCTGAAACTGGCCGCGGCAACACATGAAGTAAATGGATCTCGGCCTGGTATTCCTGCGCCAGCGATAAACCGTATTGCAGGGCTGCCCCTGAATACGACGAGAAGTCGTGAGCCACAAGTATCCGGTCGAGGTAAATTTCGCCGGTGGAATCGTGCATCCACTCGCGTTCATCGGCATGCATCACGAGGACTGAGCACGGCAATTGATGAGCGACGGTTTCCGCCGTTGACCCCAACAGGGTGGCCGCAAATGGACGACGGCGTGAACGCATCAGGATCAGATCAGCTTGTCGCTTCGAGGCCGCGGCCGTGATGGCAGCGCCAACATCACCCGCTTCGAGGATTACGATATGCCAGTCGGTACCCGACTCCTCAGTCGTGTGCTTGCCTGAAGCAGCAAGCGCGGAATCCACCAACTCCTGAAGTTGTTGCGTGGCTTCGGCTGGCGTTTTATCCACCGGCTGATTGCACAGGAAGAGCCTGGCCCCGTATGCGCGCGCGAGTGCCACCGCGTAGCGCACAGTTCTGGGAGAATCTTCGGACAGATCCGTGGGACATAAGATACATTTCAGCGTTATCATCTGAATATCCCCATTCATTTTTTTAACACAATGTTATCAAAGGCCTCGGACGAAACTAAGCGGGAGGGACTCAAATGGATCTATTAAAGACACAAGACTTTGTCAGGTTGAATGAAGTTCAGGCCGCTTACTGCGTCTCCATTTATGTACCGACGCACCGATCGCTGCCGGACGCCCGGCAAGATCCGATCAGGTTCAAGAATATGTTGCGCCAGGCTGAGAGCGAACTCGGCGAGAGAGGTGTCAAGCCCAACGAGATAGCTGAATTTCTCGAGCCGGCACAACGCTTGTTAGATGATCCAATGTTTTGGCGTTATCAAAGCGATGGGCTTGCCGTCTTCAGGTCACCTACCGACTTCTTCAGCTATCGCCTGCCGGTTGAGTTCAATGAGTTGTTGATCGTTAGCAGTAATTTTCACGTCAAGCCGTTGTTGCCGCTCCTTACCAGCGATGGGCACTTTTTTGTCCTTGCGTTGAGCTTGAACGACGTCAGATTAATTGAAGGCACTCGATATGGAGCCAGCGAGGCGAAACTCCAGAACCTCCCCAGTAACCTGGCTGAGGTGCTCGGTGAATACGATCCCGAAAGACAGCTTCAACTCCACACCGGCGCGCAATCAGCGGGTGACCAGCGCGCCGCCGTGTTTCACGGCCATGGTGGAGGAGCTGACGACCGGAGGCCGCGAATCGCGGAGTACTTTCGCCGCGTTGACAGCGAAGTTCGTTTGCGACTCACGGATGATAATGCTCCGCTGGTGCTGGCTGGGGTTGGTTCGCTTATACCGATTTACCGAGAAACAAACACCTACGGCAACTTACTCTCGGAGGGCATTGAAGGAAATCCGGAGTCGCTGACCGGCGCACAGCTTCGGGAGCGAGCCTTGCCATTGGTCGAGCCGCAATTCGATCAGTCACGACGCGAAGACAGTCGGCGATATCGCGAACTTGCCGGTACCGGACGAACATCCAATGACCTGCAAGAAATTCTGATCGCTGCGCACGACGGAAGAGTTGAAGGTCTTTTTGTTGCCGTCGGCCGGCAGGTTTGGGGTACCTTTGACGATCAAACCAGAACGGTAACGATTCACGAGACGGCTCAGAAGGACGATCGGGATTTATTGGATCTGTCCGCGGTGCTAACTGTGCGCAATCGTGGATCAGTTCACGTCACGGAGCCCGACGCGACTCCCGACACTGGGCCAATAGCTGCTGTGTTTCGCTACTGATCGAATTTCCCAGTCCTATTGTGTCGCGGGTTCTGGCAGGCTCAAACTCACCGTCCAGAGACTTGCAGCTTCAGATGCCGGTTTTACGTCGAGTCGATTTGCAAAACCCGGTGCGGTTGCGTTCATGCGCTCTCTGAGTTTCGTTAGCCTCTCTTGGGTCAGGCTGTCTTCGGCAGAATCATTAACCAGGATGGTGAGTCTCAATTTGTCGTGCTGTCCAAGATAAGTGATGCTCCGATCAAGAATCTGCAAATCGGAGCTACTGAGACCGGAACCTCGTCCGCTGAAAAGCTTTCCCAGCGACATAGGCACGCGTGTTAGCGTTACTAAAGCTTCTGGGTAATTGAGCCGGCTTCGGACGTCCTGTGCGATCAGGGCTTTGGCATCATCATCAATCTCGCGATCGCTCAGGTAAGTCAAGGTCAATTCCAGTCCATCGGAGGCCGGGGTTGATACCCGATAATCGACAAGCTGGGCCGGAGGGGGGAGATATAAGTCTGCAACAGCACGATCGACTCTTTCAAACAACTGCTCCTGTAGTTGTTGAGTTGAGAGAGGGACGGGCGCACGAGGTTCATTCAGTTCTGGCCTGAGGGTCGCGGTTGGTACTTCAATGAGTTCAACGTCCAGATGTGCTTGCGGAGCTCCCAACTCCTTCGCCAGATTACGAGTGAATTGCGCTCTCTCTCCGCCAGCCAATGGCTTATTCGTGAGAATTCTCAGTTGCAGCCTCAATTTGCCGTCGTGATCGACGACGACTACCCGATCCACAAACGAACGGTTGCTCCCGTCTGGCAGCTTGGCGAATTGGGCGCGCCAGGTCTGCGTCACCACTTGTCGAATCCGGTTCTCTTTCTGTTGTTGGGCCAGCTCCTGGCGCAGTTGATTGAACGAGCGCCTTAAAGGAATGAGAATCAATCCGATCAGGATTGCGATCATCAAAAGCCGTCCCGGCAGCGTGCCGATATGACGCGCGCCCGGCATGCCCGGCAACCTTGCGAAAATTCTGCGAAATCGAACACTGTGTTCATCGGTCCGATGCCACGCGTCAACTTTTTCCTTTACGCTTGTGACATCGATGTGCAGCGCGAGAAAAACGATCATTGCCGTAAACGTAATGGCGACGAGATTGGTGAGGAACAACAGGCCGCCGCCCAGCGCTACGCGCATTCCTTCTTCGCGATTTACGGTCAGCGCCACGGCGGTCCCAAAACCGACCACGCCGAGGGGCGGCATCAACGCGACTGCGATGGCCACACCCGGAATCGACGTAACAATGCCCTTAACCTCCTTGCAGGTCGCAATTGAACCGATCGCGCCAGAGAAAAAAGCAACCGCCAGATCGAGAGTAGTCGGGTGCATGCGGGCGGCAATCTCCACTGTTATTTCCTTGAAGGGCAGGGTCATTACCAGCAGCGCGGCGAAGCCGACCGCGAGCAGGCAACTGAGGACGAGATTCAATGCCGCGCGCAGTCCCAGAATCAGGTCACCGGAAGCCAAGGCCAGACCGCCCGCCAGTATCGGTCCCATCAGCGGCGAGATGAGCATGGCGCCGATAATTACGGCCGGACTGTTGAGAACCAGACCGAGTGTCGCAATCCCGGCTGCAAAGATTGTCTGTAACCAATAGGCGGGATCGGTCAGCGTAGTAGACCGCGCCAGGTCGAGATAGATTTCTGCTTTTCGCTCTGAACTGACGCCTAGCTTCCTGGCGAGCCAATCCCTGATCGAATCGAGCATAATTATTCGCCGATAAAATACTCTCTGTTTTTCCTCCGAGTCCACAGGAAGATAATCAATAGCGCAATAGGAATGCCCACAAGAGCTCTGGGCTCGGCGCCGCTCAAGACGCTGACCAAATCACCCGTTAGGTTAGCGGTCAGCATTATGAGGCATAACCAATAACCCCATCGAGATCTGCGCCACAGACCGACGACCGTCAGTACGCAAGCAACACAAACCACCAGCATCAATATGATCGCCCAGGAACCAATGCGATCAAATTCCGTTCGGGCGTGTGGGTTGAGCGTCCAAATTGGTTCCAGAAAACTGCCGGGAAAAGTCAGGGATACAGCAGAGAGAAAACTGGCCAGCACGCCGATCGCAAAGAGACTTAATAGGGCTGCAACTATCAGCGGTCGAGGGTGATCTGTTGGCCGTGAGGTGGGTTGGGGAATCATGCGCACTCAGTCTACAGCTGCTTGACTCCGAATTCAGCAACGTTTCGATCTTTTATTCGAGACGCCGGAGATGGATTCATCCCGGCGGGTTGCCATTCACTGAGGCAGCCTTAACCACGTGTGTGACAGTTTAGCCTTTGATCTCGCGCACAATAGCCTCACTTGCGAAAAGAGGAATTCCCAATCGCGCACTTTTTCCGTGTGTTTGATCAGTTCGGGAACTGGCACGACGCTTGCCCAAGTTTCCTATCCGAAGCCGACCACAAAAGCGCTCGTTACGTCGTCTGGGCGCGGTGCCCGGAGGGGCTTGGAAAGGCGAGAGCAGGCCCCTCCGGCGTTCTCCGTTCTTGGCTATCAACCTTGCAGTTTGTCATTCCGCGACAATGGAGTAAGACATGACCATCAAGTTCACCCTCGTCATAGTTTTGTTAGGGCCATTCATCGCTGGTCCAACTTCAATGTTCCAACCCGAGTTCAGGCAACCGCGCGTAATCACCGACTCACCAATCGCTATCCCCCGCTCAGCTCAGGATGACATGTGGGCCGTGATCGAAATGCCCGAGGGTCAGGAGTTGACCCTGGAATTGGTTGCAGGCATGGCGGAAGCGGCAAGAGGAACAGCACGTGTATCACGCTCGCCGAATCGCACCGACATCAACCTCGAAGCAACAGGTCTATCCGGCGACGGCCAGAGCTACCACGCCTTCGCGATCGACTCATTGGGTAACGCAAGCGCGCTCGGCGCTTTGGCTGTAAGTGACGGCGCGGGCACGTTGCGAGCACAATCTGCGCTTACAAAGTTCATGGTCATCGTTTCAACGAGAGAGGATGTGGGAACGCTCTCGACCGATACGCCGATAGTTTTGCGGAGCAAGGCGCCAGAGGGATATAAGATCGTCCCGAGAGGGGATGTGCCAGAGTCACCAACCGAATCAACATCCACAGCGAACCAAACGGACGGCCCGGCATTACCGGAATACGACGTGCCGCTCCTCGGCATCGACTCTCTCAAACACGCGAGTCCGACCCAAATGACGGCCAAGCGATTTGAATCGCTTCGGGATAATCTGATTAACGTTTCGCTAACGCCAAAGAAGAAGGGTGTGACTCAGGTAACGTTGATTATTCGCGATCTGAAGCCATCGCCGCATGGTCAACACTATGTGGTCTGGTTAGTCAGTGATGACAAGGCGTACTTAGCGCTGGGAACGGCGATTCCCGGCAAGCAGGCCAAAGTGAGCGGACTCGCTGAATTTAACGATTTTGGAATATTCATTACGCTTGAAGACTCACAGTTACCGCCGATTCCTACTGGTCAGATGGTGGCAATGATCGTCAGATAGTTTTTAGCGCGCCTGCCAGCACCACTCGGTTCGAAAACAAGGTGGAGCCCAAGTTCGGCGGCCCATCGGTTCTTCCTTCAATTGACGAAGACGTTCCTGAGGGCGTCAGCTCTGACGCCTCGTCGGATCCCACAAGTGTGGCAATTGAAATGAGGAGGCGCTATGAACTCGTCGAAAATCTACTTTGTAGTGAAGCAGTCTTTCTTTCAGTCGGCGGCTTAACTTTCAACGGGGATTGCGCGCAGGTCTGAGTGACGTCGTGGAGCAACTATCTCCGCGTTCCGCTGTTCGTAAAGCACGCCATCCCGTCCGTAAGCTTCGAGACCGCGCAGGACCAAGGCTCGCACGACTTGCGCATTACGGAAATCAAACTCCTTGGCCAATTTCTCGATCTCAAGAAAGGTGTGGCTGGGAAAACTGGTGGCCACATACACACGGTAGTTATCGCTTTTGCTCTTACGTCTGGCTACAGCTTCCATATCACCCTCTTGTTTAGTTGTTTAGAGTTCGATCCCAAATCGTTCAGCCATCCGGTAGAACGTGCGGCGGTTGATTCCCAGCAATTCTGCTGCCCGCTTGCGGTTACCTCCGGTCAAATCGAGCACCCGGATCAAGTGCTGACGCTCTAGCTCGTCGATGGTTTGTATCTTTGAAGTCGAGCTGTCCGCATTGTGGGGCACCAGAGACAGTTCAGCAGCTTGACCGCTGAGAACCATGACAGGTAGATCCTCAACCGTTATCCGCCCGCCGCGATTCAGGGTGATGGCGCGTTCTATGACGTTCTCCAATTCGCGGACATTTCCCGGCCACGAGTAGGCGCTTAATCGGGCCAGGGCTTCATCGTCGATGATCGGAATGGAATCGGCGTCTGGTGAATGTTTCTTCAGTAAGTGGTTTAGTAAGAGCGGTAAGTCATCAATTCGATCACGCAGTGGCGGTAAGTGCAGATAGATTACGTTCAGCCGATAGAACAGGTCACGTCTGAACAAGCCGGCCTCGCATAACTTATCGAGATTGCCATTAGTGGCCGCCACTATGCGTGCGCGGACCTTTATCGGCGAGGAGCCACCGACTGGCACAATCTCCTTTTCCTGCAAGACACGCAAGAGCTTGACCTGAAGGGCCGGACTGGTCTCGCTGATCTCGTCCAGAAACACGGTACCATCGGCGGCGTTCTCGAAGATGCCCCGCTTATTCGCCACCGCCCCGGTAAACGAACCTTTGAGGTGTCCAAACAACTCAGATTCCAACAGCGTCTCGGTGAGCGCCCCGCAGTTAACGGCGACAAAAGGTTCGGCTTTCCGATTGCCTTGCGAATGAATCGCGCGAGCAATGAGTTCCTTCCCGGTGCCTGACTCGCCGGTTATGAGCACCGGCGCTTGCGCATCTGCCACCCGGCCGATCATCTTGTAAATTTCCAGCATGGCCGGATTGCGGCCAACCAGATTCACGGACGCGTTCGCATCTTCTCCTTCTTCTACCGGCTGAATTCGGGCGACCGGCGAAATGGTTAAGGCGCGCCGCACGGTAGAGACGACCTGATCCATCAGGAACGGTTTGCTTATGTAATCAAATGCTCCCTCTCGCACCGCGCGCACGGCCGTGTCCATGGACCCAAACGCGGTCATGAGAATTACCGGGGTGTTCGGACTGGCACTGCGAAGATGCGCGAGGAGATTCAGACCATCGGTTCTGGTCTTCATGCGAATGTCGCTTACTACGACATCTGGTTGAAAGGGTGTTAGCGCCGCGAGTGCTGCTTCGCTGCTTTCCTCGAATCGAGCTACGAAGCCTTGCTTTTCAAATACTTCACAAAGCAGATCACCAGTGACCGGGTCGTCGTCCACGATCAATATCCGAGGGGACTTACGCGACATGGGAGATTAATTCCTCCTCGAATGCCTTGGCCTGGGTCAGGGGCAATCTTAGCCGAAAGCCGGCGCCTACCACCTGGTCCGGCAGAACTTCAATCTCGCCCCCATGCGCCGTGATCGTTTCATGCGCGATCGCCAGGCCAAAGCCTCCTCCGGATGCTTTGGTGGTCCACATTGGCTCGAACAGATGTTGGGCATCCTGAGGGCTAATGCCAACACCGTTATCCTGAAAAAGCACTTCAGCGTTGCCACGCTGATCGTCTAATTTCATAGCGATGTTGATTTGTCCGCCACCAGCCATTGCTTCGATGCTGTTGTTGATCAAATTCAAAAAGACTTGCTGAAGGCCTTCGCGATTTGCTTCGAGCGGGGGCATGCGGTGGCTGATCGTCAACTTAGCCGTGATCGAGTGTTCTTCCAGAGTTGGCTTCACCAACCACAAAACTTCGCGCACGAGCTTCTCCAGATCAACCGGCTCAAAGGCGATTTCCCGATTGTGAGTCCAGTCCACCAGTCGTCTTACCGTGCCGACGATGAAATCAAGTTGTTGACGGATGATGCGGATGCGGCGACGGCTGTCGCTGTCATTCGATTTGTTAGCCGTCAGCAATTCCAGATGTCCGGAGATCGCGTTCAGGGGAGTGCCGATCTCGTGCGCCAGCGACGCAGCCATCTGGCCAACCACGGCCAATCGTTCAGATCTTGCTATATGCTGCTGGGCGCGCAACAGTGCGTCGTTTGTTCGCGTCAAATCTTCGGTGGCCTCTGCGACCTCTTTCTTCAGATCCTCATTGAATCCTTCAATCTTGGTCAGCAGTTCTCCGCGCTCCTCAATCAGTTTCTTACGCGTTGTATTTAGCCAACTGACAAGCGCCGACACGGCGACAAACACGCCCATCCGCACCAGATTCTGTGGAGTCCATTCAAAATGGTCGTAGGGAGGGACGAAAGAAAAATCGATAGCTAATGCGGAAATGACCGCAACGAACAATCCCGGCCCAAACCCTCCCCAGAACGCCGCGATGATCGCCGCAAAGAACAATGGGACGGGCGCCGGCTGAAGCACCGGCCAAAGAAGACGCGTCAAGATAAACGCCACCGCGAACACCAGGAGCGAGCCGCCGTACCGCTTCAAAAGATCCATTACTTGTTTTTGCCGAGTCACAATTATTCCTTTAGCTCGCCTAGCACTCTCTGTTCCGCAAGGACCGCGAACCTAAATGAATATCTCATTATGAAGCACCTTGCTTATTCTATAGCGCGTTCTGCGAAAAAGCCGAAGTTTTCGCCGCTGGTATTCGCCCGCGCATGAGTGCCGCCCGTGTGGCATTAATAACCACTGACCGCACACTGTGCTTGTTATTAGCGCCCCACGCTGAGTTTGCGCGGCTCTCAAATTCAGCAGGGAAGTTCACTTACGCCGCTCGACACGGTGACGGCATGTCTATTGCTCAATAACCCCGACGACTTCTGAATTCGCGGAAATGCCTCGTCCGCTTTAGTAGATCGAAAAAACCGATCAAGGCATTTCGACGTGTTGGGTAATGTCAGCCAGTTCCCCTGTACCCACTGTCTATGCTCCACAGGTGCGCGCGCCCAGCGTTGCTAACGCTGGCGTTTTCGCCGTCGCTCGACGGCTGTCTCATCTAGTGGTGGCGTTCGCAGCGGCCCTGGTCTACGTTGCATTTCCCACAAGAAATTACTATTGGGATGGAATCAGCTTTGCCAGTTCAGTGGAAGCGGGATTTAGTCGCGCCCTTATTCATCCGCACCACCTGCTATTCAATCTCTTCGGATATGTGCTGTATCACGGCGCGCAGTGGCTGGGTTGGCATGGCCGCGCGCTCGAGGTTCTGCAAATAGCCAATTGCCTCATGAGTGTTGGCTGTGCGTTGTTGTTGTTCCGGTTTCTGAAGCGAACCCTGCAGTCGCGACGTTTGGCGACCGTGCTAATTTCCGGCTTCATGTTTTCAGCCACCTGGTGGAAGTACTCCACGGACGCGGACGCTTACATTCCAACCATTCTCTTACTGCTCGTCTGTCTCAACCTGCTGTTGGCAGTTGACCGTCTGCGTCCGGGACTGATAGCGCTGACGCATGCGGCCAGCATGTGTCTACACCAATTGGCCGTGTTTTTCTTTCCGGTTGTTATTGCTGGAATCCTCGTGCGAAGCGAGTTCAGTTGGCGGCAGCGCCTATTGCTGATCTTTCGCTATTCGAGTCTAGCAACCCTGACAACGCTGGCGATCAATTACTACTGCTTTCATCTTGTCACCGGAAGTTTCGCCATCGGTGCTTTCCTAAAATGGCTGACTGCTTACGTTCAGGGCCCGGATAGTTACAGCTTCAGCTTCGATCTAATAAACAACTTGCGTTACTCAATGCGGTCGCAGGTGCGCCTCCTATTTGAAGGCCGCCTTAATTGGATCGTGGAGTCTACTCCAGTGCTTAACGCTTTGTTGATTGGTGCGCTGATTGGCCTCCTGCTGTTTCTCGCGGTAACCGTGTTTCGATCGCTTATGCGCATGAAGCTGAGAAACGGTCTTCAGCTAAGAATCGATCCTCCGCTTCGACCGCTGGCCGCCGTGGCGCTGATTTGGGTAGGAGTTTACACGCTGTTTCTATTCTTCTGGTATCCATACTTTTCGCCCTATCGGCTTTTCCTGCTGCCGCCACTAGCAATTCTGTGTGGGGTATTACTCGTCTCCCGATCGCGAACAAAGGGTGCGCTTCCAATCGCCAGTCTGAGCGCGTTCGTTATGGCGATGGCTCTTAGCAACTTTGTCTTTTTCATTTTTCCTCTGGCCCATGCCGAAAAGTACCCGCCACTTACTTTCGCGATGGATTTGAACAGCGTGTGGACTCCGCAAACGGTGGTGTATTTCGCGAAGTCAAACGCCGATAACCAGCTGGTGAGGTATTTCAATCCACGGACGACGTGGAGAAAGATCGACGGTGAGCCCGGCCAGCAGCTCGGGAATGAGATAGCCGGCATTTACGAGTCGGGCGGAAATGTCTGGATGGAAGCGTCTGCCTGGGACGAAATGGCTTCGTCACCACTCGGCAGAGAATGGTTATCGCAGCGGTCAAGAGCGGCTTGCAGCAAAGACTTTTCGAATGGTCCTTACACCATGAGGTATGTCCAGATTTTTACGGGAAATTCCACTGGCGCGAATTGCGTGTTGACGGCCGATGAGCAGCAGGATTCCTTCAAATAAGACCCAATGAGACGATTCGATTCTACCAACAGTCCGTACTTGTCAATTGTAATCCCGGTCTACCGCAGCGGCGGTTGTTTGATCGCTCTATACGACGAGATCGAAAAGGCGATGAACTCGCTTGGTAAGTCTTATGAAGTCATTTTTATTAATGATTTCTCACCGGACGACTCATGGAAGGTAATCGAATCCATTTGCGCGATCGATAATCGGGTGATCGGAGTCGACCTCAGACGCAACTTTGGTCAGGACAATGCAATCCTCACCGGGCTGCGCCTGGCGCGCGGGCCTTACGTCGCCATCATGGACGACGATCTACAGCACCACCCGAAGTTTCTTCCTGCGCTATTGAACGAGATCGAAAGAGGCGCGGATGTTGTGTATGCCGACTTTCGCAAGAAGAAACAGAAGCTTTGGAAGAACCTCGGCAGCTGGTTCAACGGCAAGATCGCCGAATGGGTGTTAGAGAAGCCAAAAGGCATGTACATCTCGCCATACAAAGTAATCAGGCGCGAGATTGCCGACCTCATCTGCAGGTATCCCGGTCATGCTCCCTATGTGGACGGCCTGCTGTTTCACAGTACAGCCCGCTTCTCGCAAGTGCCGGTTGAGCATGGCGTCCGGCTCGAAGGCAAGGGCAACTTTACATTGGCAAAATCGGTAGGGGTCTCCGCGCGCCTGGCCTTTTCGTTTTCGGTTCGTCCCCTCCGCGTGATTGGGGGATCAGGCCTTTTCTTTGCGGCTTTGGGAATGGTTCTGGCGATGGGGGTTGTCTGTTACCGGCTCTTGCTCCCTCAAAATTTTGGCGCGGAAGCTGTAGGGTGGGCCTCGCTGATGGTCGCCATTCTGGTGGCCACCGGTCTGCAGATGATTTTCTTCGGGGCCCTGGCCGAATACGTCGGCCGCTCATTCCTGCTAATGAGCCGCAAACCGCAAACGGCTATCCGCGAAATTCTGAATTCGCAGCGTGAGCTGATCGCTGAGAATCACGACGCTCCGATTTATTCCGATGACAGAGATTTTCATGCCGTCCTTAATTTATAGAAGTCCAATCCTGTATGAACTCTCGATGACCGCGTTGTATGGACGTCACTATGATGCCCGGTACCGCGCAGTTGCTGATTTGATCGAACCCGAGTCGAGCGTGCTCGATCTCTGTTGCGGACCAGCGGTTATTTATCGACGTTATCTGCGTAAGAAGGGGATTGCGTATAGCGGTTTCGACATCAATCCAGTATTTGTGCAGAAGGTTATTGACCGTGGCGCTTTAGCCAGGCAGCGCGATGTTAGTGATCCGCAAGCATTGCCCCAGGCGGATTACGTTTTGATGCAGGCCGGCCTTTACCATTTTCTGCCAGATCCCCAACCGCTGCTGCGCCGGATGCTGGATGCCGCCCGGCGCGCCGTTATTGTCGCCGAACCAATTCGCAATCTCGCCACCTCACGCAGCCCGTTACTGAGTTCATTGGGCAGTCTCTTAAGCGACGCTGGAAACGGGGCAGAACGACTGCGATTCACCGAAACAGCATTGGACAAAACGATTGCTGAGTGCTTCGGCAGCATTGAGGGCTCGTTTCTGATCGAAGGTGGCCGAGAGAAGGTCTACGTCTACCACCTCAAATAAATTACATGAGCATTTTTGTATTACCCGTGATCATTGCTGTTTTTTGGCTGGCGTATTTTTACATGCCGCCACCTGCCGGACTATCGATTCTCGGGTTTCGCGGGCTGACTGATCTGTGGAGCGATGGAGTCTCAATCAGTCGCGACATTCTGGATCATCACTTGGCGTTGATTAAGCAACTCGGTTACCAAACCATTTCGTTTGACGACCTGGAGCGCTTTAAGAATCATCAAGGCACGTTGCCGCCCAAATCCGTGATTCTGACTTTTGACGCCAGCTATGAAACGATTTATCAGGTGGTCTATCCGCTGATGAGAAAGCACCAACTGTGTGGCACTGCCTTCGTTCCGGCAACTTCAATCGGGATATTTACTCGACTTGTAGACGGAGTTGAACAGGCGGCGGATGACGAAAGGATTCGGAAGATGTATGCGGCGGGGCTGGAATTGGCTGTCCATGGAGACTCTGGCGCTGGCCCAGACCCAATCGAGGAATCACTACGGCGCGACATCGCGGCACTTGAACGGACCGGTTGTCCTTTCGCCAGAGTATATTCGTACCCTGACAAATTAAGTGTGAAGGCTCTCTTGAGAAATGGCTTACGCATCAGAATGAAAAACGAGCGTATTAGTTTCGCGGTGCGGCTGGGCTCGGGGATTAATGACCTTGGCCTGCGCGATCCGTATCAATTGAAGCGCGTACTGGTAACTGCGGGCGATTCCCCACGCGATATTGAGATCAAGCTTATTAAGGGAAGAGGCCGCAGATTTTTTGACTACGGCAATTCCCGAAATAGCAAATGATTAAATGATGCCACGCAGAATTTATGCCACCAGCTCACTCGTGGAAGTTTGCCACCTGGTTGCCCCAGATCTATCGCATCAGACGTTGTGCGGGTTGAGTGTAGTCCCAATCATAATCGATCGTCCTACGGCGACGACTGCCTTGCACCTAACGTCGCAATCGCCGGAGAAACACGAACTCTGTCGGCGTTGCGTCGCCATGGAGCGTGAGACCGCACCTTCCGAAGACTAGTTGTGCGGCTTCTTTATGAATACCGTCAGTGAGAAGCTAAACTTCCGGGCGGTTAATGGACTTTGACTTGGGGAATGCCGCTGCCGCGGGCGCCGGGAACTACATACTGCAAGAGCACGCCACTTACGAGACCGCCGAGAGTGGGGAGGAGGATTGTCCACCAAATCCAGCCCTTGCCTGACGCGTGCATGGCACGTTCGATCAAACGCGCTTCGGTGGCGATTATTGAAACGTGAAATAAGACTGCGGCGACTCCGCAGAGCCCACCGGCGATGAGTGCCAACGCAAAACACGCTGATTCTCGGATGGGACGAGGGGCAGAAAGATGCGCAGCAAACCCATGTTGCTGCGCTGCCAGAATTCGGCGAGTCTTCGCGCGGCTGGGAATTTCATTTCAGTTTATGAGGGGAACGGTCATATTGACTATAACAAAGATCATCCGCATTGACGGAATCAAGGGCGATTTCATTCGCTGGCCGCTGCACAAGGAAATCGGCCAGGCCTTATAACAAGGCGCCAGCCGATTCCACCTCCGTTTACTCTTTCTCATGCGCGAGCTTCAAAGATGCGATTGAAGGGCGTTTCTGCAGTTCGGCGAAACTCCTTAAAGCCCCCTGCCTGGACGGTGCTGCGCAAGGCTTCATCAGTAGCAACGGCGCCGAGGGCCGGACCGCCCAATGCCAGTGAGTTCGCGGTGCAGCATAAGGTCGAGGCCGCGGCGAAAGTTCTGCCGATGGGATTGAAATTGTCCTCTACAGTGTTGCCGGCCATCGGCTCGACGATCATGACGCTGCCATCGTCCGCCAGCACTTGCTTCGCCCGCGCCATCGCGCCGACCGGATCGCCCATGTCATGCAGACAATCAAAGAAGCAAACGAGATCAAACTGTTCATCGGGAATCTCGGCAGCGTTCGCGATTTCAAATTTGACGCGGTCGGGAAGGCCGACTGCGCGTGCCGCCTCGCGAGCGTGTCCAATCGATGACTCGTGATTATCGAACCCCCAAAACCTCGATTTTGAAAAGGCCTGGGCCATAATGATGGTGGAGGCGCCATGGCCGCAGCCGACATCCGCAACTTTCCCGCCCGCTTCAAGCTTCGCTTCAATACCGGTGAGGGATGGTATCCACGATGAAACCAGATGGGCCGAGTAGCCCGGCCGGAAAAACTTTTCGGTGCCGATGAAAAGATCCGGATCGTGTTCGCCCCAACGCATACCGCCGCCCTGGCAGAAATATTCTTCAATTCGCGGCACCGCCGCCGTCATTGCCTTGATCACAAAGAAACCGCCGCCGACATAGAACGGGCTGTGTTCATCCGTCAGGGCAATGGCTTGTTCGGGAGTCAGACTGTAAGTGCCGCTCTTGGGATCGTATTCAACATAACCTCCTGCCGCCTGGTTGATCAGCCATTCGCGAATGTATCTCTCGTTCGTGTGTGTACGTTTTGCCAGCTCCGCCGGAGTCGCCGGGCCGTCGTCGGCCAGAGCGTCGTAAAGTCTTAACTTCTGCCCGATGTAAACCAGGGCAGAACTGAGCGATGCTCCAAAATCGCCCACCACCTTGCCAAGGAAGGCGTTCATTTTGTCTTCGTTAATCGTTCGTGTCGGTGCTGTTGCCGCCATTTGTAAACCTCCTTAATTTTGTCGAGTGGTCCTCTGGGAAATCTCACTGGCACAAATAGCTCAGCATGATTCCCCGTTCGATTGCTTCTGATGATTTCAAAGACCGAGCGTGGCAGGTATATCTCGGTATTTGAAGGGCTCTACGCGTCATTGTTGTTCCGCATTCAGGACGCGTTAATAATCAACGAGCCTTGAGCGCCAAGAAATCCTTTGAAGAACGGACGCGCCAAGTCCCACGTCGCAAAGCGGGTCACGGCGTCGCGTACCTTCAACTTGAACGGTGTCGCCGGGAAGATCCATTTCACGATGCGGCGTCCCGCGCGTTGTTTTTGTCTGACCGCCGCTCTCATTCTTTGTTCATATCGGACCAGGGCAGAGTCCAGATCGCCTTCGCCTATTTCCTGACTGAGCACGTAGGCGCCGGCCATCGCCAATGACGCTCCCTGGCCAGCCGCCAGCGAGACGCACTGACACGCGTCACCAACCAGGACGACTCGGCCCTTGCTCCAGCCGTTCATCTCGATTTGAGAAACTTCATCGAAGTAGATCTGTCCATCGCACGCGGCGATCATTTCGGGCACCAGCCAGCCGAAAGAACGGTAAGCCTCGCGCAACTCATTGCAGGCCCGTATGTCTTCCAACTCTTCGATACGACGATCGGCCTTGTAAACAAAGAACGTAGCCATCCGATTATCGCGGATAGGATAGACGCCGGCTTGTCTTCCTGGCTCGGTCAGGATGTACCACGCGTTCTCAAGACCGAATGATTTCGGCGACCTGCCGATGATGAATGCGGCCGTGTAGTAATCGAGGAAGCGAGTAAAACTAGGTTCTGGTCCAAAAGCTATTTCCCGCACTTTTGAATGGACGCCGTCAGCGCCAATCACCAGATCAAAATCTTGCTCACTCCCATCCGCCAATTTCGCAATGACTTTCTTTCCTTCAAAGTTAAGCCAATTGACCGTATCGCCGAACTTGATGTTGACGCTGTCGGCAATTCTTTCATAAAGAACTCGTTCTAAATCGCCCCGCATAAAATTGAAGTGACGGTTATCAAAGAGCGCCCGAAAGGCCGGATAGGGAATGGAGTAATTCGTTCTTCCTGACCCGTCCAAGAACGCCAGATGCGAAATGGGGTAATGGATTTTCTGCAAATCCTCGATCAAATCCATCTTCTCGGCAACGTCATAGCCGTCACCAAAAAAATCGATCATGTAACCAGCGTCTCGGAGCCGTGGCGACTTCTCGATAATGGTGACATTGTGACCGTCCCGTTTCAGCCAGTGCGCTGCCGTTAGGCCGGCAATGCCGGCGCCGACTATCAGGATTTTCAATCGATGTGCGGATGCTGTTCGATTATTTCGCATTGCTTTTACCAGCTGTAGCTTCGCCATCGAACTCTGATCCTGAATACGGGTAATCCGCTTCCGCCTCAAGAATAGCGAACGAGCGGGGCGTCGACATCGGCACGATTACTCAGGATGTATAGGTGTAAACACGCAGTTCACGGCTACTCTTGCTTGCCTGGGGCTGGCAGAGGATTTGTCACCGATTTGACTGCGGTGATCTGAAAAGCCGCATTATTTGGGGGCCAAAATAAAAGACTCGCCATTAAACAAATGATCGCGCCCATGAAAAGAGAACGCTTGGCGCAAGAACTCCATAAGGCCGTGGCCTGGTCTTCGTAAATCCGAATGGTCCGACCTGAAGAAAATCAAGGAAATACCGGCCGTTGATCCAAGCTCTTTCCAGCACATTGGGATCCTAAGCTTAGAATTCCACGTGGACAAGTTGT
>JADMIO010784949.1_pt1 | contig 137817 bp, 111 predicted proteins | sample 8958161 | NCBI WGS metagenome assembly JADMIO01 (sample SAMN16585339, study PRJNA669376) | soil metagenome | isolation source: Crop rotation soil | place: USA: Cullars Rotation, Alabama | collected 2011
CTTTCCCAAAATCGCAAAGTCATCAAAAAACCGCAAAGTTGTTTAAAATAAGAGCAACACTACAAAAGGAGATAAGAAGAGCACATACCTCAGTCACTTATTATCACTAGCGCTCGCCGCAGCCGTGTAACCGAGCATAGCGAGCGAACTGGCGAGGAAGCAAAGAAGAACTGTTCTGTCAGATAGCTCTTACGCTCAGCGCAAGAAGAAATATCCACCGTGGGAAAAACTCCAGGTAGAGGTACACACGCGGATAGCCAATTCAGAGTAATAAACTGTGATAATCAACCCTCATCAATGATGACGAACTAACCCCCGATATCAAGTCACATGACGAAGGGAAAGAGAAGGAAATCAACTGTGACAAACTGCCCTCAAATTTGGCTTCCTTAAAAATTACAGTTCAAAAAGTATGAGAAAATCCATGCAGGCTGAAGGAAACAGCAAAACTGTGACAAATTACCCTCAGTAGGTCAGAACAAATGTGACGAACCACCCTCAAATCTGTGACAGATAACCCTCAGACTATCCTGTCGTCATGGAAGTGATATCGCGGAAGGAAAATACGATATGAGTCGTCTGGCGGCCTTTCTTTTTCTCAATGTATGAGAGGCGCATTGGAGTTCTGCTGTTGATCTCATTAACACAGACCTGCAGGAAGCGGCGGCGGAAGTCAGGCATACGCTGGTAACTTTGAGGCAGCTGGTAACGCTCTATGATCCAGTCGATTTTCAGAGAGACGATGCCTGAGCCATCCGGCTTACGATACTGACACAGGGATTCGTATAAACGCATGGCATACGGATTGGTGATTTCTTTTGTTTCACTAAGCCGAAACTGCGTAAACCGGTTCTGTAACCCGATAAAGAAGGGAATGAGATATGGGTTGATATGTACACTGTAAAGCCCTCTGGATGGACTGTGCGCACGTTTGATAAACCAAGGAAAAGATTCATAGCCTTTTTCATCGCCGGCATCCTCTTCAGGGCGATAAAAAACCACTTCCTTCCCCGCGAAACTCTTCAATGCCTGCCGTATATCCTTACTGGCTTCCGCAGAGGTCAATCCGAATATTTCAGCATATTTAGCAACATGGATCTCGCAGATACCGTCATGTTCCTGTAGGGTGCCATCAGATTTTCTGATCTGGTCAACGAACAGATACAGCATACGTTTTTGATCCCGGGAGAGACTATATGCCGCCTCAGTGAGGTCGTTTGACTGGACGATTCGCGGGCTATTTTTACGTTTCTTGTGATTGATAACCGCTGTTTCCGCCATGACAGATCCATGTGAAGTGTGACAAGTTTTTAGATTGTCACACTAAATAAAAAAGAGTCAATAAGCAGGGATAACTTTGTGAAAAAACAGCTTCTTCTGAGGGCAATTTGTCACAGGGTTAAGGGCAATTTGTCACAGACAGGACTGTCATTTGAGGGTGATTTGTCACACTGAAAGGGCAATTTGTCACAACACCTTCTCTAGAACCAGCATGGATAAAGGCCTACAAGGCGCTCTAAAAAAGAAGATCTAAAAACTATAAAAAAAATAATTATAAAAATATCCCCGTGGATAAGTGGATAACCCCAAGGGAAGTTTTTTCAGGCATCGTGTGTAAGCAGAATATATAAGTGCTGTTCCCTGGTGCTTCCTCGCTCACTCGACCGGGAGGGTTCGAGAAGGGGGGGCACCCCCCTTCGGCGTGCGCGGTCACGCGCACAGGGCGCAGCCCTGGTTAAAAACAAGGTTTATAAATATTGGTTTAAAAGCAGGTTAAAAGACAGGTTAGCGGTGGCCGAAAAACGGGCGGAAACCCTTGCAAATGCTGGATTTTCTGCCTGTGGACAGCCCCTCAAATGTCAATAGGTGCGCCCCTCATCTGTCAGCACTCTGCCCCTCAAGTGTCAAGGATCGCGCCCCTCATCTGTCAGTAGTCGCGCCCCTCAAGTGTCAATACCGCAGGGCACTTATCCCCAGGCTTGTCCACATCATCTGTGGGAAACTCGCGTAAAATCAGGCGTTTTCGCCGATTTGCGAGGCTGGCCAGCTCCACGTCGCCGGCCGAAATCGAGCCTGCCCCTCATCTGTCAACGCCGCGCCGGGTGAGTCGGCCCCTCAAGTGTCAACGTCCGCCCCTCATCTGTCAGTGAGGGCCAAGTTTTCCGCGAGGTATCCACAACGCCGGCGGCCGGCCGCGGTGTCTCGCACACGGCTTCGACGGCGTTTCTGGCGCGTTTGCAGGGCCATAGACGGCCGCCAGCCCAGCGGCGAGGGCAACCAGCCGAGGGCTTCGCCCTGTCGCTCGACTGCGGCGAGCACTACTGGCTGTAAAAGGACAGACCACATCATGGTTCTGTGTTCATTAGGTTGTTCTGTCCATTGCTGACATAATCCGCTCCACTTCAACGTAACACCGCACGAAGATTTCTATTGTTCCTGAAGGCATATTCAAATCGTTTTCGTTACCGCTTGCAGGCATCATGACAGAACACTACTTCCTATAAACGCTACACAGGCTCCTGAGATTAATAATGCGGATCTCTACGATAATGGGAGATTTTCCCGACTGTTTCGTTCGCTTCTCAGTGGATAACAGCCAGCTTCTCTGTTTAACAGACAAAAACAGCATATCCACTCAGTTCCACATTTCCATATAAAGGCCAAGGCATTTATTCTCAGGATAATTGTTTCAGCATCGCAACCGCATCAGACTCCGGCATCGCAAACTGCACCCGGTGCCGGGCAGCCACATCCAGCGCAAAAACCTTCGTGTAGACTTCCGTTGAACTGATGGACTTATGTCCCATCAGGCTTTGCAGAACTTTCAGCGGTATACCGGCATACAGCATGTGCATCGCATAGGAATGGCGGAACGTATGTGGTGTGACCGGAACAGAGAACGTCACACCGTCAGCAGCAGCGGCGGCAACCGCCTCCCCAATCCAGGTCCTGACCGTTCTGTCCGTCACTTCCCAGATCCGCGCTTTCTCTGTCCTTCCTGTGCGACGGTTACGCCGCTCCATGAGCTTATCGGGTCCACTCGCGAACGCAGAAAGGCCCACCCGAAGGTGAGCCAGTGTGATTACATTTGCGGCCTAACTGTGGCCAGTCCAGTTACGCTGGAGTCACTAGTATTTAGGTGACACTATAGAAGCGGCCGCGACAACTTGTCCACGTGGAATTCTAAGCTTAGGATCCCAATGTGCTGGAAAGCGCGCTCGCGATGTCCGCGCCGGACCCCGGGATTCCCGATCCCGATCGCGTCGTCTTGTTCGACTTCAAGGGCAACATCCCGGGCCAGCCGATCGGGTGGTTCACGGGTGGGCCCGTGGCATTGGGTCCGATGCTCAAAGAGCGCCAGGTGCCGTTGGATCTCATCAGCCGGGCGACGAGCAATGGCCTGGACATCAACATGAATGGACGGCTGCATCCGACCTTCCTGCTCATCGCCGACCCGGATCTGGTGCCGTTGTTAGGCTTGCGTTCATTGCATGGCGACCTGCGCGCGGCCTTGACGCGGTTCGATGGTATTGCCATCACCCCGGGCGTCGTGCGCGAGCTCTGGGGAGAGCTGCCGCCGGCACAGGCGATGGGACGGCAGTTCGAATCCGACGGCCTGTTCTACACCGTCGCGGCGATCATTCCCGACTTCGATACCCGCAGCCCGGTCGGTCGTGCGAGCCCGATGGTGGGTGACCGCAAGGCAATGGTCGGTTTCGACACGCAGGGCGGCGCTCGCACTAACGGTGAGCGCGAAAACATCTACGCGTTCACCGGATGGGTGTTCGCGCGGATGCGACCCGGCGTCTCCGTCGATCAGGTCGGCGGCTGGTTGCGTGAAGCCTTCGAGGCCAGCCCGAAGTATGCCGAGCTGCCCGCCGAGTGGACGGCGAACGGCCGGCAGGCCGCGTTCTTCCGCGGCGTGACCCTCACGCAGTTGCCTTTTGAAGGCGAAAACAACATCCCGCTCTGGCGTCTAATCGGTGCGGTGGCGGCGGCGAGTGCATTGCTGCTGGTGCTGGCGGCGTTCAACTGCATGAGCCTGCAAATGGCCAATCTTCTGCAGCGGCAGCGCGAAACGGCGCTGCGCCGCAGCCTCGGTGCGGACGACGCCCAACTACTTCGGCTGTGGGCCAGCGAGGTCTTGCTCACCTTGCTGGTGGCGGCGGCCGGTGCGGTGCTGCTGAGCTGGTGGGCGGCGCCGGGCATCGCGAAGTGGATTTCGTTCTGGGGTAATGACTTCGTCGCAGATAGCATTCCCATGCGGGCCTTGCTGGGCCTCGCCGCGACGGTCCTGGTGCTGCTCGTGTTCGTGCTTGGGCCCCCGGCGTGGCACGCACTGCGCCAGACGCCCGCGCCGGCACTGCAGGGGCGCACGATGAGCGAGGGACCCTGGGGCCGCCGTACCCGCCAGGCGCTGCTCACGCTGCAGCTCGCCGGCGCGGTCGCGCTGCTGCTGATGGCCGGCGTGCTGACGCTGCAGCAGCGCTACCTGATGAATGCGGATCGGGGCTTCGAAACGCAAAACCGCCTGTGGTTCGGATTCATGGTCAACCCCGAAAAGATTCCGAATCTCGATGCGTTCATCGCAGCGCTGGGCCGACACTCGGCCATCAAGCGCTGGAGCTTCGGCGGAGGCTATTCGATGATCGATCACGGCGCGATAGACCCGTGGGTGGGCGTGTCCAATCACAAGCAGGTGATGCGGCTGTCCACCGTGTCGCCCAGCTTTTTCGAGACCTACGGTATGTCGATCCTCGCGGGTACGCCGCGCGTCGGCACGGGCGAGACGAACGTCGTGATCGATGCCAAGGCTGCGCGCGGACTGGGTTTCCCGAGTCCGCAAGCCGCGGTTGGCGCGCTCGTGCGCGGCGGCAGCGGCATGATGCAGGAAGGCAACGTGCCGAAACGGATCGTCGCCGTCGTCAATGATGTGAAACTCGAATCGGCTCGCGAGGCAGCCATGCCCCAGGCCTTCGAGCTCAGCGATGCCACGCAATGGGACATCTCGGTCTACGGGACTGACATGGCCGCGCTCCGGCAGGCGATGGAGGAGCTGTGGAAGACCCACGGTCCCGGGCTGCCCTACACCATGGAATCGGCCGAATCATTACGCGGCGTCGTCTACAAGCAGGAACGGCAGATGACGACCATGCTGACCGCGGTGGCGTTCCTTGCCGTGGGCGTGGCGATGCTCGGCGCGTATGCGCTGGTCTCGGACTCGCTGCGTCGTCGCCGCACCGAGCTCGTGCTGCATCGACTGCATGGCGCCTGGAACGCCGCCATCGTCAAAGTGGTCATGAGCGAATTCGTCGTGCCATTGCTCGTGGGGCTCGCGGTCGGACTTTCGCTGGGCACTTGGCTGGGTAGCCGCTATCTCGCGGAGTTCGTGGACCGCGTCGAGCCCAGCACCGGCATCGGCGGTCCGCTACTGGCAGCCTGCGCGGCGATCCTCGCCGTGGTCGCATTGGCTGCGACACGACATGTTCGCCAGGCGCTGACGATCCAGCCAGTCGAGGCATTGAAATGACTTGCGTGTCAGCGTCGCTCTCAGAGTCACGCGATCGAAAACGATTCAGTGCTTCGCCTTCGGCGCGTCGGACACGACCATGCCCTGGCCGTCCTTCTGCGAGAACGTGAACTCGTAATCCTGGTGGAAGGGGAGTGCGGTGGCCTTGCCTTCATACGTGGACACGAAACCGTTGAACACGATCTCGGTGCGCGTGCCATCGTGGGTCGGAACCACTTTGACCAGCGGCCAGTATTTCCATGCGCCCACCACACTCTGCACCGCGGCAAAGAACTGCGGATAATCCGCGGGCGCTTCCAGCGCCATGGAATCGGCGACCACGCCCTGCTCGTTGACGATCACGCGCACGCGCACCTTGATCGGCGGCAGGTTCGCCGCGAGCAGGTCCGATGGGTAGCGAGGTGCCTCGTTTTCGTAGAAGGCCTGCGGCGCCACCCACTGCTCGTCGCCCGCCATGGCATAACTCTGCTCGTCGGCGGCGTTGACCTCGCTCACGGCGACATCACCGGCCCGCGGCAATTGCTGAAGGACCTGCTGGGTGGCGCAGGCCACGAGTGCGACTGCCAGCAGCATGGGCAGCGATCGATCGGAGGCAAATGACAAAGCGCGTTCGGACATGCGGTTCTCCTCCTGCCTGACTCGACGTATACCGGATGGCCGCCCCCACTACCAGCGTACGGTGGCGCTGCGGGTCGGTATCACCCGACTGCGCGTGAGTCTCTCGGGTGCACATCGCTCATCGCCGGTGCGGAAATCCGCGCCGCCTCTGACATCCCGCGCGCGCGTGGGCAGGCATAAATGCGCCCATGAATTCGCGTACCGCCCGCGCCGCCCCAATGCTGGCGTTCACGACCTTGCTGATGTCCTGCGGAGGCGAGAACACACCGTCTGCGGTGAAGCCGCCGGGCAACGACGAATCGACCAAGACCCAGGCGCTCGAGGCGGGCGCGGACCTGCTGCAGGACAAGGCCCCGCTCGACGGCTTCAACGCCTACCTCGACGGCTTTCACTTCGCGAGCGGTGACCTGCGCATGCAGATGGAGGCGCACCACTATTGCAGCCACCTCAACGAGGACGTGATCCAGTGCGTGCTCTTCGATGGCAACGGCAAGCAGGCCAAGCTCGCGGGCATCGAGTACATCATCACCAAGCCGCTGTTCGAAAAGCTGCCGGCCGAGGAGAAGCGCCTGTGGCACAGCCACGTCTACGAAGTGAGCTCGGGCCAGCTCGTGGCACCCGGGATCCCCGATGTCGCCGAGCACGAGCTCATGGAGAAGATCGCCGGCACCTACGGCAAGACCTGGCACACCTGGCACACGAATGACGGCGCGACGCTGCCGCTCGGCATTCCGCGCCTGATGATGGGCTTCACCGAGGACGGCCAGGCGGATGCACGCATGGTGTCCGAACGCGATGGTCGCTTGCGCGTGGACTCCGCGGAGAAGCGGCGCGACCGCGCGGACATCGCCTATCCACCCATCGATCCCGGTGCGGATGCCTGGCGCAAAGGCGTCTCACCGCAACTGAACCTCAAGGAGTGACACATGCACGCGAAGACGCAACAACCTCCCGGCAGCGACGCCGAGCTCGAGCCCAAGGCCGATCATGGCGAGCAGAGCTACCGCGGCACGGGCAAGCTCAAGGACAAGGTGGCCATCATCACGGGTGGTGACAGCGGCATCGGCCGCGCCATTGCCATCGCCTTTGCGCGCGAGGGCGCGGACATCGCGATCAGCTATCTCGACGAACACGAGGATGCGGAAGAGACCGCCCGCTGGGTCAAGGAAGCCGGGCGCCGCTGTCTCACGATTCCGGGGGACGTGGGCGACGTGCAGCACTGCCGCGCCATCGTGCAGAAGACTGTCGAGGAGCTCGGCCGCCTGGACATCCTGGTCAACAACGCGGCGTTCCAGATGTCGCACGAATCGCTCGAGGAGCTCACGGAAGAAGAGTGGGTGCACACGTTCAATGTGAACATGCACGCGCAGTTCTTCCTGGCGAAGGCGGCCGTGCCGCACATGAAGTCAGGCGCATCGATTCTGAACACCACCTCCGTGACCTCGGACAAGGCACCGTCGCACCTGCTCGCGTATGCGGCTTCGAAGAGTGCGATCGCAAACTTCACCGCGAGCCTGGGCCAGATGCTGGCCGAGAAAGGCATCCGCGTGAACTGCGTGGCGCCGGGCCCGATCTGGACGCCGCTGATTCCGTCGACGTTCCCGCCCGAGAAGATCAAGGAGTTCGGCAAGAACGTGCCGATGAAACGGCCGGGCCAGCCGCGCGAGGTGGCGCCGGTGTTCGTGTTCCTGGCGTCGGATGATGCGAGCTACGTGACGGGCGCCTTGTACCCGGTGACCGGCGGCACGCCGATGTTGTGAGGCGCGGCGCACCGACTAGCTATTGAGGATGGCCACCGCCACGCACACGAAGGCGACGAAGGTGAGCAGCGCGTTGATGGCGTGCGAGATCTCCCAGCGATCGCGCAGCTGCTCCCAGTCCTCGGGCGCCTCGGTCCAGTCGTGCGTGCGGCGATTCACGGGATACGTGTAGAGCCAGAACACAACTTGCGTCATCAGGATGGCGATGAAGGCCAGCGTGGCGGGAATCTCCGAGGACTCGTCCGCGACCACCGCCATCCACATGGTGGCCAGCAGCGCGGCGATCACCACGAACCCGAGCCGGTGCCAGCCGCGATAGACGCGCTGCACGGTGAGGTATTCCTTGCGCCGCAGCGGCAGCTTGTTCGGCAGCTCGAGCACGTGGGCCGCGGCCGGCGCGAGCGCGACGGCGGTGAGCACCAGGGCCAGGAGCTGGGCGAGGGATTCCATGCGGCCAGCATGGAACCGCGGCTCGCCCGGCGAATGTCGCGGTTTTCCCCCGGCGCTTGTCAGCGGGGGCCGGTAGACCCGGGGATCCGGCTAGAGCTTCGCGGCCACTTCGGTGGCGAGCCTCTGGGCCAGCGCCGGCGCCTTGTCCGCGCCCGCGCTGCAGGCCGAGGCGGCCAGCACCGAATGCCGGCCCTTGTGGAACGCGAGCTGGGCACCGAACATTCCGCCATCCACGAGCCGCGCCTGCTCGCCGATGCCGGGGACTTCCTTCACTTCACCGAAGGCGCCGAGCGACTTGCTCATGGCCTCGAAGTTGGTCTTCGGGTCGGAGGCCAGGTCGTTGTAGCCGGGGCCGAACACGGTGAGACTGCCGCACAGTTTTCCGTCCGCGGATTTCCACTGGCAGTCCACGGTGTTGTTCGGGTTGGTGTTGTGACCCGCGGTCACCGGCTGGCCGAGCACGGCCTCGGCGTTCGCGACCAGCGCGCACGGATCGCTGCCCGTGGCCACGGGCTCCGCGGCGGGTGCCGGTGCCGCGGCCGCAGGCGTGGATACCGACGCAGTTTCCGCTTCCTTGTTCGACTGCGAGCAGGCGGCGGCCAGCGTGGCGGCCGCTATCACGAACATTCTTCGCATCACAAAAACTCCCTTTTTGAAACACGCGCAAACTATCACAACGGGGCGGACAGGCGCTTCGCCGCCCGTGTCATGCCATCGAATATGGCGTCGGCCAGGCCCTGCGCAAAGCCGCGCGGTAGTTCGTCGGCTACCAGGCTCACGACGTCGCCAGTTCGCGCGGCCATCTCGTCGATCAGTACCGCCGCTTGCTCGCCGAGGCCGAGTTTATGTCCGAGTAGTTCGAAGTGCCGGCGTTGCAGGGTGGCCAGGTGATAACGCGGGCGCTCACCCGGCAGCGCCATGGCAAGCCGGGCCTTCTCGAAGGGCAGCTGGTTGGCGCGCTTGCCGATCACCGGCCAGGCGGACAACACGTCATACAGCGGCGTGAGCCTGAAATGCCCACCGGCAAGGATGCGGATGCTGAAGTTCTTGGCGTGCCCGTCGGTGGCCGCCAGCAGATAGAAGAGCAGCTGCGACTTGAACAGCGTGGCGAGGTCGGCGGCCGCATCGGCCGAGCCGCGCAGTACGCGTGCGATGTCGAGGACGCCCGGTCCGCCGTCGGCCTGGTACTTGAGTTGCCATGGTGTGCCGGTGGCCTGGGCGAAATCCTCCTGCATCAGCCGCAGCCAGTATTTTCCGGAGGAGTGCAGCTGCCGGTCGAATCGCTCGACAATGAGCACCTTCGCCTCACCGAACTCGCCGATCTCGCAGTTGGCCACCGGCAATTCGTAAGCGGCGGCGATGCGCGCGCACAGCCATTCGTTCTCGACCGAGGTGCGCATGTCGGCCTGGCGATTGCCGACCAGCCCGAGCGGCAGCTTGAAGATGTGCGTGGTGGGCGTCGATCCGAGCGGTCGACACCAGCGGCCGTGATGGCGCAGTAGCGCTGTCTTCTCCTGCGCGCCTGCGATGGAGATGCGGAACTCGTCGTCGTTGCGCCCCAGTGTGTTCGGGGCCGAGGAGACGCCGGCGAGCTCGCGCGCCACGTCGTCGTCGCTGAGCACGGTCGACTCGATGCGGCGGATGTCCGACGGCGGGTGGTCGACCGGGAGAATCTGCACGGCGCCCACGCAGTCGCGCCCGATCGCGGCCAGCAGGTCGAAGGCGCTGCGCGATTCGGTCTGGAAGCGCTGCTGCAGTCGACGGCGGATGGCCTCGCTGTCGGGCAGCAGGTTGTCGAAGTAGGCCTCGACGACGGTGCCCCGGTGCGGCACGCGCGATGTAGTGATCGGCAGCGACAACGACAGTGGTCGCGACTCGGGGGAAGCCAGCCAGGCCGCGTCGTACTGGAACTCCATGGCGCCCCGGCCGGGCAGGCGCCAGTCACCGACGCGCGAGCCGTTGGCCCACACCGCGAGCTCGCGGACACGTCGCCGGCTCGGCATGGCTTACCACTCGGCCTTGGGCTTCGCGGCGGAGCGCTCTTCGATGCGCATCTCGAGTCCGAGCACATTGAGCAGCGCGATGAGCTGGTCGATGGTCAGTGTCTCGGGCCGGGACTCCAGTACCGACAACCGGTTCTGGCTGAGCCCCACGCGCGAGGCCACCTGCTCCTGGGTCAGCTTGAGTTGTTTGCGCCTTGCGGAGAGGGTGGCGCCCACCTGGGTAGTCGTGGTGACGGGGTGCATGCTCGGTATCCGTATTGAGGATACGTGCAATATATCCTCATCGAGGATAAATGCAAGTTATCTGTATTGAGGATACCAACTCCCTTTCTTATATATGCGCACCCCGCCGGCCCTTCGCGAAGTCCTCGCGCGTGAGCGCGCGGTTGATGCCGAATGCCGCGCGCGCGCCCTCGGCCGCCGCCACGATGGTGAGCTGCACGTCGCGGATGATGTTTCCGGCCACGAACACGCCCGGCACGCTGGTCGCCTCGTACTCGCCGCACAATACGCCGCCGTTGCGGCCGAACTTGCATCCCAATGACTCGGCCAGCCGCGATTGGGGGTGCGAGGGCGTGTCGAAGAACATGGCATCGCGCTTCAGCCGCTCGCCATCGGTGAACACCACGGTGCGCAGCCGGCCGCGTGCGCCCTCGAGCGAGGCGATGCGCTTTTCCGCCAGGCGGATGCCGTTGCGTTCGAGCAGTCGTCTATCTTCCGCCGAGTAGCCGGCGGCGCCATCGGTACAGAGCACCAGGTCGCTCGTCCACGCAGTCAGCGCGCGGGACATCTCGAAACCGCGTTGTCCGCGGCCGTAGGCGAGCACGCGCCGGTCGCGCATCTCCCAGCCGTCACAATAGGGACACTGGAACACGCTGCGGCCAAACAGCTCATCGATGCCCGGCAGGCGCGGGATGACGTCGAACACGCCGGTCGCGATCAGCAGCTTGCGGCAACGGACCACGCGGCCGTTGGCGAGCTTCACGGCGAACAGCTCACGCACGCGACGCGCAGTGCAGACTTCCTGCGGCAGGTAACGCACGCCGGGGTAGCGCCGCACTTCTCGGCGCCCGAGCTCGAGGAACTCCTGTGGCGGCATGCCATCGCGCGATAGATAGGCGTGCATTTCCTTGGAGGCCCAGCTGCGCGGCGTGCCGGTGTCGCAGAGCAGTACGCGGCGCCGCGCGCGGCCGAGAACCAGCGCGGCGGAGAGCCCGGCCGGTCCGGCGCCGGCGACCACCACGTCCCAGACAATCTCTCGCGCAGCCTTACGCATGGACCTCGTCCGTGACGCGCGCGCGCAGACCACGCGCCAGCTCTTCCAGGATCAGCAGCAAACCGGGGACCAGCGACAGCAGCACACCCGTGGTCCACGTGGCGGGCAGCGGGTGTTCGCGGGTGGCGAGCGCCCAGCGCGGTTCCATCACCGCATCCCAGTTCAGGGTGATGGTCAGCGCGAGCGCGAATACCGGCAGCATTTCGAGGTGGCTGTGGATCATCTGCTCGACGGGCGAAATGTAACGGCGCGGCTGCGAGTAGCTGGTATCCCAGAAAGCGATGGCCGAGTGGGTGAGTACGCAGAGCACCATGAAAACGAGCAACAGCGCATTCACCTCGAGAAACAATCCGAGCGCGACCGGTACCGCGATCACCAGGTAAAGCGCTAGATGAAGAACGGATTCGCGCGCGCCGGAGGTGCGTTCGATGAGCGTGCGACGATGGCACAACCAATCGCCCATGCCCGCGAGCAACCACAAGGGCAGGGTGAGTGCCAGCAGCACGGTGAGCAACGTGCGCAGGCTCACACCCACTGACGGTACCTCGGGAACAAGTGGCGGAACCGGGCCTTGCTACCGCGGTCGACCCATGCATGAACCCACTGATCTCCGGTGCTGCCGCGAGCCTGTTGTCCGCCGCCGTCCTCGCCTTGTGCGGTCATGTAGAAAACCGCCGCCCGGCGGGACCCATCAATGGCCCGAGCCAGTGGCTGTTCGGAAAACAGGCTGCCTGGAAGCGCAAACCCAGCGTGCGCCACACGCTCACGGGCTTCGCGATCCACCACCTCACGGCGACCGGCTGGGCTTTCCTGCACGAACGCACCTTTGGGCGCGACAAGCAGCGGCAGTCATTGCCGACCCGTCTTTCGCGTGCGGCCACCACGGCGGCCGTGGCCAACTTCGTGGACTTCCAGCTCACGCCCGAGCGCCTGCAGCCTGGCTTCAACAAGCAGTTGTCGCGCAAGTCGTTGCTGGCCGTGTACGCCGCCTTTGCCATCGGTCTCGCGCTAGTCGGGCACCAGCGGCGCTGAGCCTGCGCCGATCACCGGCGCGAGCGCCGGCAACGCCTCGTCATTACCGGAGTCGTGCCGTTCCAGCGGTTTCGCTGCCGGTCCATTGAGCACCACGCCGTCGGGCGCGAAACGCGAACCGTGGCAGGGGCAGTCCCAGCTCTTCTCGACATCGTTCCAGCCGACGACGCAACCGAGATGCGTGCAGGCGGCGGATAGTTCGTGAAAGCGCCCGTCGTTATCGCGATAGACGGCCAGCAGCCCCAGCCCATCGCGCACGATGGCGCCGGTGCCCAGCGGAATGTCGCGGCGTTCGCGCACTTCGCCGCGGCCTATCCAGTCCTTGACGAGATGGCCCAGCACGTTGGCGTTCTCGTCGATGAACGAGGCCGCGGCCTGCAGGTTCTTGCGCGCCGGATCGTAGAGCTCCGCCCAGGTATTCGCGCGACCTTGGATGAGATCGGTGATGATCATGCCGCCGAGCGTGCCGTGCGTCATGCCATTGCCCGAGTCGCCGGTGACCACGTAGATGTTCTGGTCGCCGGGATTGCGGCCGATGAACGCGATGCCGTCGATCGGTTCCATGACCTGGCCGGACCAGCGGTATTTCTCCTCCCCGAGGCCTTCGAAATTCGCGCGCGCCCACTCGGTGAGCCGCGAGAAGTGCGCCGCGGGATCGTCTTCCTGGCCGGTCTTGTGATCTTCGCCGCCGACGATGAGTACCTCGCCACCGTCGATGTTCCGCACCACGCGCACATAGTGGTAAGGATCCGCGAGATCCCAGAGCAGCACGGGCGGAAACGTGCCGGTTGGCACCGCGAAGCCCACCACATACGTGCGGTATGCGGCCTGCTTGGTATGCATCTTCACGCGGTCGATGAACGGTGTGTTCGTGGCCACGATCACGTGGCTCGCACGCACCTCGCGTCCGCCCTCGAGTCTGACCGTGGCAGTCTCGCCTTCTTCCACGGACAGCGCCCGGAGGCCGGTCTCTATACTTCCGCCGCGCGCGGTGAAATCGCGCGCGAGCCCCTGCAGGTACTTGCCGATGTGGAACTGCGCCTGCTGCGGGAAGCGCAAGGCCGGCCCGTGGAGGCGCACCTGCGGCAGTGCGAGTGCATCCACCGCCACCAGATCGCGGAACCCGGCTTGCAGCGCCGCCGGAGCTTCGCGGCGCAGCAGCTCGACCTGGTCTTCATCGGTGGCGACCAGCACGCCGTCCACGCGCTCGAAGTCGCAGTCGATCTCGGCCTCGCGCACGATACGCTCGATCGTGTCGATGGCGGCGCTGTGGCTGGCGGCAGCCAGCTTCGCGCCTTCGGTCCCGAACAATTTCTCGAGGTGTGCAAACCGATCGTCGAGGACCGCGGTCAGGTGGGCCGTGGTGCGGCCGCTTTCACCCGCACCGATGTCGTAGGCATCCACCACCTGCACGTCGTGACCTTCGCGCCGCAACAGATAGGCTGCGGTGAGGCCGGCGATGCCGGCGCCGATGATGCAGACATCACAGTGCTCGCGCGTCTTTCGGTCGACGGGGAGGGTGGGCGTGGTCTCCTGCCAGACGGAGACGGTCTCGAAGCCGTTGCGGTGCATACGAAGCATTAGGCCCCGTTTGTCCGTGGCGCGGCAGACACCCGGGACGGACACTTGGCGTCACAACCGTCCTACGCGAGAGTCGGATTCCTCGCGGATTCCAGCACGTCGAAATAGCCCACCAGGCTCCCCTGGTGATCGATCCACAATCGGTGATCGCCGGGCTGCAGGCGCTCGCCATCCCCGAGCTGCAGCGCGGACAGCGCATCGAGGATCAGGTCGGCTGGGCTGCGGTCGCCCGTACCGGGTTCCGCGATGCACAAGGCCGCACCCACGAGATCTCCGTAAAGATTCTTGCGCACCAGCCACAGGGGCATGAGACCTCCCTTTCTTGTTAGTTAGGCTCCAGCCGCCGCGGCGGCGGCTGGAGCCTGCACGTCAACGCCGGTGGCGCCAGCCCAGGCGGGCCGCCTCCGCGTGACCCCGCGGATCGCCGAACCAGCCGCGATGGTCTTCGCCACCGCCGCGGCCCTGCGAGCCGCGCCCGCGATTGCCGCCGTCGTCATCGTCGCTGGCGAAGCGGCCTTGCTCGTCGCGTTCCCGATCGCCGCGCCCGCTCTGCGAGCCGCGACCTTGTGAGCCGCGGCCACGTCCGCCGCGGTCGTCATCGTCCTCGCTCATGAACCGGCCCTGCTCGTCGCGCTCGCGACCGCCGCCGCGCATGGAACCGCCACGCCTGCCGCGATCCTCATCCTCGTCGTAGCGCGAGCCGCGGGATTCGCCCCAGCGCTCGCGCGCCGCTTCCGCGTGACCTTGCGGATCGCCGAACCAGCCGCGGCCCTGGCCGCTCCCACCACCACCGCGCCCGCGCGAGCCACGATCGTCGTCGTAGTCTTCGCCACCGCGCGAACGGTTGCCGCGGTTGTCGTCGTCACTGCCGAAGCGACCGTAGTCGTCGCGCTCGCGACCGCCCTGGTAATCGCCGCGCCCGAACATGCCGCGCTGGCCGCCGCGCATCTCGCCGCGATCGTATTCGCCACGGCCGTAGTCTTCATTGCGCTCGTAGCCGAAATTGCCGCGACCACCGCCGCGCGATCCTTCGTAGCCGCGCTCTTCGTAGTCACGCTCGCCGAACCCGCGCCCGGCGAAGTTGCCGCCGCCGCCGTATTCGCCGTACTGGCGCTCACCGCCGTAGTAGTCGCGGTTTTCGCCTTCGCTCATGAATCTGCCGCGATCGTCGCGCGGCGGTTCCTGTCCGCGACCATAATTCTCGCGGCCATTGTCGTCTTCGTCGCGCCAGCGCTGTCCGCCTCCGCCACCGCGCGAGCCGCCCCTGAAACGTCCTTCCGCGTCCCGATTGCGATCGAATTGGCCTGCCATAGCTGTCTCCTGATTCCTCGTGGAATCCCGTAATCAGCAAGTTTTATTCCATTCCAGCGCAACACAGATTAAGGAATCTTCACGATGCCCGGCCGCGCGCGCGCATCGTGGTGAAGGTTTGCACGCCGGACTCTGCCGGCATCATCACGCCACGATTCCGACAAGCGCGATCGCGCGAGTCATTGATCTGAATCAAGGCGCCATCTCGCACAATGAAATTTGTTCCGCCGGGAGTGCATCGATTGCGAAATGGCGGCGTGCAATCCGCATGCGGCGCCGCGCAGCGGCTGACGCGCCCACTGGCATGGACCTTGCTCCTCTCACTACTCCAGTTCCTTCCTTTCAACACTGGAGGACGAAAGATGGCAAACCGGAATCAGGACTATTCATCGGGTTCGCGCCGCGGCTCGCAGGGCTGGCGCGACGACGATGACAACAACATGGAAGAGAGCCGCTCGCAATTCGGTTCGCGTGATCGCGACCAGGATGAACAGAGCGGGTCCACTGGCCGTTTCGCGGGCTACGGAGATTTCGGCCGCGGCGATTATGGCGGCGGACGATCAGGCTGGAGTGGCCAGGATCGCTACGGCCAGAGTGGTTATGGCCAGGGCAATTATGGCCAGAGCAACGAGCAGAATCGTGGGCGTTCCGGGCAGAGCTCCGGCTCGCGCGGCGGCTCCGACTATGGTTACGGCTACAGCGGCGGCGGTGAATCACAGCGCCGCTATGGACAGGGCAGCGGCAGCTACGGATATGGTGGCGGCCGCAGCTGGAACGAAGGCGAGGGTCAGCAATACGGCTCCGGGGGACAAGGCCAGGGCTGGGGTGGTCAGCAAGGCTACGGTGGGTCGCAGGGCTCGCAGAACTACGGCGGTCAGCAAGGCTACGGTGGTGGTGGCATGGGCTTCGGTGGCGAGAGCAATCGGCAGGGCTACTTCACCGGAGAAAGCAGTGGCCAAGGCTACGGCGCCTCGCAGGGCTTCGGCGGCTCACAAGGCTATGGTGGCTCACAAGGCTACGGCGGTTCGCAGGGCTCGCAGAACTACGGTGGCCAGCAAAGCTACGGCAGTGGCGGTGGTATGGGCTTCTCCGGCCAGGGTTATGGCATGGGCTCGCAGCAGGGGCAGCAAGGCGAACATCGCGGCAAGGGCCCGAAGGGCTATCAGCGCAGCGACGAACGCGTGAAGGAGCTGATCTGCGAGCGGCTCCGTGATGATCCGGCCATCGATCCCAGCGAAGTGACCATCAATGTCCAAGGTGGCAAGGTCACGCTCGAGGGCACGGTAGATAGTCGCCAGACGAAGAACGCGATCGAAGAGATCGCGGAGCAGTTCGGCACCCAGGAGGTGCAGAACAATCTGCGCGTCCAGCGCACCCAGCAGGGCCAGCAGGGACAGTTGGGCCAGCAGGGCATGCAGTCATCGTCCGAGGCGGGCAAACAGGGCAAGACTTCGGGTGAGGACAACGCCTCCACGAAGATCAAGCAGCACTGACGATCCGGCCGTTGCGGGCAGGTCGCCCGCAACGGCCCCTTCCGAAACTCCAACATCCACGTGCGACTTTGTCTGGCAGCGGTCCTTCCGCTGCCGGGCCATCTTGGGTTGCATGAGGATTGCACAGGTTGCTCCACTGGCGGAGAGCGTTCCACCGAAGCTCTACGGCGGCACCGAACGCATCGTGTCCTACCTCACCGAAGAGCTGGTGCGGCGAGGCCACCGGGTGACGCTGTTTGCGAGCGGCGACTCGCAGACCGCGGCCGAGCTGCATCCCATCGTCGACTCGGCCTTGCGCTTCGAGACCGACATCAAGGATCCGTACATCTTCAGCCTGTTGCAATTCGATGAAGTGCGGGCGCGTGCCGCCGAATTCGACGTCATCCACTTCCATACCGACTACCTGCACTTCCCACTCGTGCGCGAGCTGGGGCTCGACAACGCCGTGACGACCTTGCACGGTCGCCTGGACCTGCCGGGTTACACGGAGATGTTCGAGCGTTATCGCGATGTACCGGTGGTGTCGATCTCCAACGATCAGCGCCGGCCTCTGCCGCATGCCAACTGGCTCGGCACGGTGCTGCACGGCCTGCCGCGCAACACGTGCCGGTTCGAACCCCGGCCGCGCGGCGGATACCTCGCGTTCCTGGGCCGCATCTCGCGCGAGAAGCGCCCCGACCGCGCGATAGAGATCGCGCGCCGCGCCGGCCTCGAGCTGCGCATCGCGGCGAAAGTCGATGCGGCGGACCGTGAATATTTCAAGACCGAGATCGAGCCGCTGCTGGCGCAATCGCACGTGCAGTTCGTAGGAGAAATCGGCGAGCGCGACAAGTGCGAATTCCTCGGCCAGGCGCGCGCTTTGCTGTTTCCCATCGATTGGCCGGAACCCTTCGGACTTGTCATGATCGAAGCCATGTCTTGCGGCACGCCCTGTGTGGCCTGGCGCGCGGGCTCGGTGCCGGAAATCATCCGCGAGGGCGAGAATGGGTACATCGTCGATTCCATCGATGAGGCGGTGGCGGCCGTGGGTCGCGTCGGCGAACTCGACCGTGCGCGGGTGCGCGCCTCGTTCGAGCAGCGATTCTCGGTGGAACGCATGACGCGCGACTATCTGGAGCTCTATCGTCGGCTGCCGATCCGCAGGTCGAAAAAGGCAGCGGCGGCCTGATCCCGGATGGCGGCCGATCCCAAACTACTGGCCGACGAGCCGCAGCAGCCGTTCTACATTGCGGCGCATGATTCGCTGGTCGACGAACCGCCGCGCACGCTCAAGCATGGCGATACGTTCGCGCTGTTCGACCACTACGGCGACCTGGCCAGCCGACGCGGCAACACGCTCGGCCTGTATCACAAGGACACGCGGCACCTGTCGCGGCTCAAGCTGACCGTGGAACGGCGCAGCCCGCTGCTGCTGTCTTCGACGGTGCGCACCAACAATGCGGTGCTCGACGTCGATCTCACGAATCCCGACATCCAGCACGGAGAGGTGCTCGGCCTGCCGAAGGATACCGTGCACATCACGCGCACCAAGTTCCTGTGGAACGGCGGCTGCTATGAAACCGTGGCGCTGCGCAATTTTGGCGAGATGCCACTGCGATTGCTCATCGGCTTCGACTTCGACGCCGACTTCGCCGACCTGTTCGAGGTGCGCGGCTTCCAGCGCCACACACGCGGGCGTGTGACGGTAGCGGCCCACGGAGACGACGCCGTGCGCTTCAACTACGCGGCGCTCGATGGATTGCCGCGTGTCACCGACATCTTCTTTTCGCCGGCACCGCGCGAGCTGCACACGCACCACGCCACGTTCGAAGTCGACCTGCCGCCCAAGGCGCACCGTTCGATCGTGATGTCGATCCATTGCTCGAATGGCGACAACTGGAGCGAGCGCCACGTGTTCCGCGCCATGCGCGCCGCGCGCCGTGAATTGCGCGATGCCACGCGGCGCGCGGCGGCCGTGGAGACCTCGAGCTCGCTGGTGAACGAGGTGCTGTGCCGTTCGATGGCGGACATCAGCATGCTGGTCACCGACAAGCAGCACGGGCCGTATCCCTATGCCGGCGTGCCGTGGTTTTCCACGGCCTTCGGCCGCGACGGCATCATCACTGCGATGCAGATGCTGTGGCTGTATCCGGCGCTGGGTCGCGGCGTGCTGCGTTTCCTTGCCGATTCGCAAGCCACCGCCTTCGACGAAGTGCGCGATGCCGAGCCCGGCAAGATCCTGCACGAGACGCGCGCCGGCGAGCTGGCCAATCTCGGCGCGGTGCCCTTCGGCTGCTACTACGGCTCCATCGATTCCACGCCACTGTTCGTGGCGCTCGCCGGCCAGTACTACCAGTACACCGGCGACCGCGAGACCATCGACGCCATCTGGCCCAACCTGCTCGCCGCGCTCGAATGGATGCGGCGCTACGGCGATGCAGACGGCGACGGGTTCCTCGAGTACCGCCGTCGGCGCGACAGCGGGCTCGTGAACCAGGGCTGGAAGGACTCCACCGATGCGGTGTTCCATGCCGACGGCCGGCTTGCGGAAGCGCCCATCGCGCTCTGCGAGGTGCAGGGTTATGCCTATCTCGCGCTGACCTCGGCCTGCAGCCTGGCGCGCATGCGCGGCGAGACTGAGCTCGCGTCGCGGCTAGACGAAGAGGCCTCACGCCTGCGCGAGAAGTTCGAAGCCGCGTTCTGGGACGAAGAGCTCGGCATGTATGCGCTGGCGCTCGACGGCGAGAAGAAGCCCTGTCGCGTGCGCACCTCGAATGCTGGCCAAGTGTTGTTTACCGGCATCGCATCCGCGGATCGCGCCGCGCGGATTGCGAGTGTGGTGTCAGGCGGGGAGTTTCTGACGGGCTGGGGCGTGCGCACGGTGAGCGAGCGCGAGCGGCGCTTCAACCCCACCTCATACCACAACGGCTCCATCTGGCCGCACGACAATTCACTGATCGCGCTCGGACTCGCGCGCTACGGACACACGGACCTCGCTGCCGAACTCACCACCACCATCCTCGATGCGGCGATCCACATGGACCTGCGGCGATTGCCGGAGCTCTTCTGCGGCATGCGCCGCCGGCGCGACAAGGGGCCCATCCTCTATCCAGTCGCCTGTTCGCCGCAGGCCTGGGCCGCGGCCGCGCCGTTCGCGATGTTGCAGGCCTGCCTGGGACTCGAGGTCGATGCGTCGCAGCGACTCGCGCGCCTGCGTTACCCGCGGCTCCCCGAGCATTTACACACGTTAGAAGTCAGGGGATTGCCGATCGGCACCGCGTCGGTCGATCTCCTACTGCGCCGTCATGGAGACAGCGTGGGCGTGAACATCGTCCGTCGGCGCGGCGACGCCGAGATCGTGACGCTACAGCGCTGAGCGTCAGGCCGATCCCACGGACGGCGTTGGGATGCGCCGATGGGGACGGCACGGTCGCGGCGCGCAGGCTGTGCGCTCCATTTTCAATCGACCGGCAAGGAGCGCCCATGAACACATCACGTCCTTTCGCCATCGTCACCGGCGCATCGAGCGGCATCGGCCTCGAACTCGCACGCGAAGCCGCCATGCGTGGCTACGATCTGCTCATCGCGGCGGATCGTTCGCTCGACGAGCAGGCTGCGGCGCTGCGCACTCACGGCGGCACCGTCGTGACCGTCGAGACCGATCTCGCGACGCGCGATGGCGTGGACACGCTGTATGCGCACGCCGCCGATCGGCGCGTCGACGCGTTGCTGGCCAATGCGGGCCACGGCCTCGGCAAGGCTTTCCTCGACCAGGAGTTCGCGGAAGTGCAGCACGTGATCAACACCAACATCACGGGAACGATCGATCTCATCCAGCGCGTGGCGAAGCAGATGCGGCGCCAGGGCGCGGGCAAGATCCTGATCACCGGTTCCATCGCCGGCTACATGCCCGGCACGTTCCAGGCGGTGTACAACGGCACCAAGGCATTCATCGATTCGTTCTCGTACGCGCTGCGCAACGAGCTCAAGGATTCGGGCGTGACGGTGACCTGCCTGATGCCCGGCGCCACCGATACGGATTTCTTCGCTCGCGCCGACATGCTCGACACCAAGGTCGGCACCGACGACAAGGCCGATCCCGCCGACGTGGCGAAAACCGGCTTCGAGGCCATGGAGAAGGGCGAGGCCGGCGTCATCGCCGGGGTCTCCAACAAGCTGCGCGCCGCGCTCGCCAGCTTCGTGCCGGACACCATGCTCGCCGAGCAGCACCGCAAGATGGCGGAGCCTGGCACCGCGCGCAACTAACTACCGGAGGACATCCACATGGCGGAACGCACCACTCACACGCGCGGCGCCGACGCGCCGCTTTCGACCGCGAAGAACCCCGATCCGCGCGCCGCGGGGCTCGAGGCAGACGAGGCCAGCGACGAGCTCATCGGGCGCACGGTCAGCATCAATCGCTCGCGCCAGGAGCTCTACGACTTCTGGCGCGATTTCCGCAATCTCCCGCTGTTCATGGAGAATATCGAATCGGTGACCATCCTCGACGACAACCGGTCGCACTGGGTCGTACGCGGGCCCGCGGAGAGCGACCTCGAGTGGGATTCGGAGATCACCGAGGACGTGCCCGGCGAGGTGATCGCCTGGCGTTCGATCGAAGGCGCCAGCGTGCAGAACAGCGGGCGCGTCGAGTTCCGCGATTCGACCAACGGCCGCGGCACGGTCGTGAGTGTGACCATTGCCTACGATCCGCCCGGCGGAAAACTCGGCAAGGCGTTCGCCAAGATCTTCCGGCGCGAACCGAAGATCCAGGCGCGGCAGGAACTGCGCCGCTTCAAGCAGCTCATGGAAACCGGCGAACTGGCCACCGCGGCGATCTCCCCCGACGTCTACGAGCAGGAGACCTGATATGCGTGCACTGACCTGGCAAGGAAAGCAGGACGTTCGCGTCGAGACGGTGCCCGATCCACAGATCGTGAACCCGCGCGATGCCATCGTGCGCATCACGTCCACGGCGATCTGCGGTTCGGACCTGCATCTCTACGATCACTACATTCCCGGCATGCGCGATGGCGACATCCTGGGCCATGAGTTCATGGGCGAAGTCGTCGAAGTCGGCGGCTCGAACAAGAAGCTCAAGGTGGGGCAGCGCGTGGTGGTGCCGTTCCTGATCGCGTGCGGCGACTGCTTCTTCTGCAAGAAGCAGCAGTACTCTGCCTGCGACAACTCGAATCCCGCCGAGACCACGGACGCCAGCGAGATTGCCTACGGCTACCCGATGGCCGCGGCTTTCGGCTATTCACACCTGACCGGCGGTTACTCGGGCGGGCAGGCCGAATATGCACGCGTGCCTTATGCCGACGTCGGTCCCATCGTGGTCCCCGACGGCATCGAGGACGACAAGGTGCTGTTCCTCTCGGACATCCTGCCCACCGGGTGGATGGCGGCCGACAATTGCGACATCGAGCCCGGCGACGTGGTCGCCGTGTGGGGCTGCGGGCCGGTGGGACTGTTCTCGGTGCAGAGCGCCTTCCTGCAGGGCGCGCATCGCGTGATTGCCATCGACCACCATCCACGGCGTCTCGAGCTCGCGCGGCAGCTCGGCGCCGAGGTCATCGATTTCGAGCAGGTGAACGTGCGCGAAGCGCTGGCCGAGATGACCGGCGGTATCGGCCCGGACGCCTGCATCGACGCGGTCGGGCTCGAGAGCCACGGCATGTCGCCCGACAACATCCTCGACCATGTGAAGGTGAAGACTTTCATGGCCACGGATCGCATCCATGCGCTGCGGCAGGTGATCCTCGCCACGCGCAAGGGCGGTCGCGTGTCGATCCCCGGGGTGTACGGCGGTATGGCCGACAAGTTCCCGATCGGCGCGTTGATGGAGAAGGGACTCACCATCAAGAGCGGCCAGACGCACGTGCAGAAGTACATGCCGCAGCTGCTGGAGATGATCCTGGACGGCAAGATCGACACGACGTTCCTGATCAGCCATCACCTCGACCTCGAGGACGCGGCGATCGGCTACAAGAACTTCAAGGAGAAGCAGAACGAGTACACCAAGGTGGTGCTGCGTCCCGGGCTCGGAACCCGCGTCGCCCTGCATTGAGAGGAAGGCTAGCCGCGGGTCGCTACGATTACCGGCAAACCGGTGCTGCTGGAGAAGTCCTGGACCTCCTTCTCCAGAATCTGGCCGGTGAAGACATTGCGCCAGGCCGACGCAAGGCCCGGTAGTTGTACGCGGCCCGCGGCGGTTTTGCGCAGCGGGTAGCGCTGGAAAATCACCAGCAGTGCTCCATCCGCGGTCTCGCGCATGAAGCCGCCCAGCGCCTCGGGTAACTCGAGCGGCACGTAGCTGCCCTGTGCGTACAGCTGCGGGTGCTCGCGGCGATGTGCGAGCAGCATGGCCGTCATCAGTAGTTTGATCGCCCCACCATGCCAGTCCGCCGCGAGGCGGCGGCAGGTTTCGAGCGGGTCGCGCTCCCAGGCATCGAGCGTCTCGCGCAGCAGGGTTTCGCGCCGCGCGAAGTCGACCGGCCGCCGGTTATCGGGATCTACCAGACTCAGGTCCCAGAGCTCCGTGCCTTGATAGATGTCCGGCACGCCGGGCGTGGTGAGCTTGAGCGCGAGCTGCACCAGGCTATTGCGGGCGCCCGCTTCGGCGAGCCGCAGCGCGAACTCCTGCAGCTCGCTGCGCAATGCCTCGGACGCGAACATGGCGTCGAGCAAGGCCGTCAGCGATTGTTCGAAAGCCTGGTTGGGTGCCGTCCAGCTGCTGTTCACGCGCGCCTCGCGCGCCGACTTGATCATGGCCGCCTTGATGCGCTCCTTGTACGTCGGCAGCTCGCTGTCACCGAGCACGGGCACCGGCCACGTACCCACGAGTGTCTGGAACAACAGGTATTCGAGATTGCGATCGCCCAAGGCCTCGCTCTCGTGCGCCACGAATCCGCGCCACAGCGTGACATTGCGCGACCACTCTTCGGGAATCTCGGCCAGCGTCACCAGGCGCATGCGCACATCTTCGCCGCGCTTGGTGTCGTGCGTGGCCGTGGCCAGCATGCCGTGTGGCGACAAACGCGCGCGCCGCTGGTTCGCGGCGTGGAATTCCTCGATGGGGCTGGAGAGTGTCGCGGGTTCGCCGCCCACCTCGTTGTGCGAGATCAGGCGGTTGTAGCGGTAGAACGCCGTGTCTTCGAGTCCCTTGGCCATGACGGGACCGCTCAACTGCTGGAACTTCATCGCGCAGCGCAGTGCCGCGTGGCGGCTGTAGCCGCTGCGCGGTGCGGACACCAGGTCACCGGTCAGCAGGGCTTCGAGAAAATCGAACATGCTCGGGTCGACATCGCGTTCGAGGCGGCGCGCGCAGCGAATCGCTTCTGCAATACGCGCGCGATCCGCCTCCGCCAGCGGCCCGCGCGGATCCAGGTAGGTGCGATACACCGGGAAGCAGGCGATGGTGGCGCGGATCGCGCGGCGCAACAGGTTGCGCGTGAAGTCTGCGGTGCGCGGATTCTGGCGTGCCACGCGCGCCGCATCGCGCGCCAGCACGTTGAGCTCGCTCGCCATTTCGTTGCGCAGCACGCGGATCTTGCATTCGCGTACCAGCGCTTCGAAGGGTTGGCGCTCACCGGTGTGTTCCTCGAACGCCCGCGTCAGCGCGGATTCGCCTTCGGGGTGCGTGAGCAGGCGCAGCGTGAGATTGGCGAACTCGTAGCCCGTGGTGCCTTCCACCGGCCAGTCGGGCCGCAGCTCCTCGTCGCGTGCCAGGATCTTCTCGACGTACAGCGAGAATGGTCGCGAGGCACCGTCGCTCTGCAGCGCCAGCACGCGCAGCCGCTGCAGGTATTCGGCCGGATCCAGCAGTCCGTCGATGTGGTCGATGCGCAGGCCGTCGAGTGCGCCCTCGCGCAGCAGGCTCGCCACCAGCTGGTGCGCGTGCTCGAAAACCTCCGGTAGTTCGATGCGCAGCCCGGCCAGCTCGTTGATGTTGAAAAAGCGCCGGTAGTTGATGTCGTCGCCGGCCACGCGGAAATGGCTGGCGCGCCAGTATTGTTGGCGGATCAGCGCGTCCAGTTCGCGGCGCGCGGGATCGTGCTCGCCGTTGAGGCGCGCGAGCCGGAAGTTGAGCGAGTCGCGCGCCGTGCCGTCGGCGCCAACCACCAGGACGAGCTCACTCTTGAGTTCCTGGGCGCGCCGGCCCACCTGCGGCCGGTACTCGGCAATGGCTCCGAATTCATCGCCGAGCCGTTCCAGCAGCGGGTGCCCGGTACCGAGGATGCTGGAGTAGTGCGCCGGGTGAATGGGTAGTTTGTGCGTGTCGTAGGCCCACACCGCGAACTCGCCCGACTGCGCGTCGAACTTGAGCACCAGCTTGCCGTCTTCGAGCGCGCGGCCATATTGATCGCCGAGCACCGGAATCAGCAGCTTCTCGGCGAGGTATCCCGCGGCCGGTTCCCAGTCGATGTCGAACCAGCCCGCGTAGCGCGACTCCGGGCCCCACTCGAGCACGTCGAGCCACAGCGGGTTGTCCGCGCCGCCGACGCCCATGTGGTTGGGCACGAAGTCGAGGATCTGGCCGAGTCCGTTCGCGGCGAAAGCCTCGGCCATGCGCGCGTAGTCCTGCGCGCCGCCGAGCTCCGGATTCAGCTGGTCGTGCGCGACGATGTCGTAGCCGTGCGTGCTGCCCGGCCGCGCGCGCAGATACGGCGAGGCGTACACGTGGCTCACGCCGAGCCGCGCGAGATAGGGTGCGATGCGCGCGGCATCCGCGAAGCCGAAGTCGCGCGTGAACTGCAGTCGGTAGGTAGCCCGGGGTGCCTGCATGTCAGTTCGTGAGCGTCCAGCGCACCGACCAGGGCGCGAGCTCGGTTTCACCGGGCGCCGCGCCTTCGTGCCAGATCACGTGGTCGCGCTCGAGCGGAAAGTGGCAGGCCTGGTCGGAGAGATTGGCGGCCAGCGTGAGCCGGCGGGCCTGGCCCACATCCCAGCTCGCGAGGATGGCATTGGTGCCCATGATGCCGGTGTGCGCGGCGCGGTGGATGTCGCGCAGCAGCGGTACGATGCGCGTGCGTCGTACCGAGAGCACCTGCCGGTACCACAGCAACCAGTCGGTGCAGCCGGGCAGGGCGAGGTCGCTCCAGGCGAGCTTCGAACGCTCGAAGGTGGCGGGGTCCTGTGGATTCGGGATCCGGCCTTCGCGCGCGGCCGCGGCGAACTCCGGCATGCGCGCGAATTCCTCGCGGCGGCCCTTGCGCACCGCCTCGGCGAGGTCGCCGTGGAAATCAGTGAAGAACAGGAATGGCTGTCGCGCGTTCCATTCCTCGCCCATGAACAGCATCGGGATCTGAGGCGCGAGCAGGTACACGGTCGCGACGGCGCGCACTTTTTCGTGCGAGGCCAGCATTCCGAGCCGTTCGCCGAAGGCACGGTTGCCGATCTGGTCATGGTTCTGGATGAACGAAACGAACGCCGTCGGCGGCAGGTGGGTGCTGGTCTCTCCACGCGCGCGCCCCCGGAAGCGCATGATTTCGCCCTGGAAGGCGAATCCTTCACCGATGGCGCGTGCGATGAGCGCGGTATCGTCGAGGTATTCCTCGTAGTAGGCCGTGTGTTCGCGCGTCGCCGCGACGTGCAGCACGTGGTGGATGTCGTCATTCCACTGCGCAGTGAATGCGCGCGGCTTGCCGTCGGCGCGCCGGTCGAGATGGCGAGACTCGTTGTCCTCGTTCTCGAGCACCAGGTGCACGGGGCGGTCGGTGATCCCGGCACGCACGCGGGCCGCGATCTCGTCCAGCAGGTGAGTGGCGCTGTCGTCGGCAATCGCGTGCACGGCGTCGAGCCGCAGGCCATCGAGCCGGTACTCGCGCAACCAGAAGAGCGCGTTCTCGACGAAGAACTGCCGCACGGGCTGTCCCTGCGTGCCGTCGTAGTTGAGGCCTGCACCCCAGGGGGTCTGGTGTTTGTCCGTGAAGAACTGCGGCGCGTAGCCGTGCAGGTAGTTGCCCTCGGGCCCGAAGTGGTTGTAGACCACGTCGAGGAACACCGCGATCCCGCGCGCGTGTGCCGCATCGATGAGCGCCACGAAATCCTGCGGGCTGCCGTACGAGGCATCCGGCGCGTACGGATACACGCCGTCGTAGCCCCAGTTGCGCCGGCCCGCGAAGTCGCTGAGCGGCATCACCTGCAACGCGGTCACGCCGAGGCTCGCGAGATGATCCAGCTTTTCGATCGCCGAGCGGAAGGTGCCCTCGGTCGTGAACGCGCCGATGTGCGTCTCGTAGAGCACGATCTCTTCCCAGGCGCGGCCAGCCCAGGGAACCTCGAAGCGGAAGCGGCCCGTGTCTATCCACTGGCTCGGCGCGTGCACGTCTTCGGGCTGAAAACGCGACGCCGGGTCCGGCACCACGCGGCCATTGCCCAGCCGGAAGCCGTAACGTGCACCTTCGTCCACGTCGGATACCTCGCAGGCATGCCAGCCGCCGCCGAGCGCGCGCATGGCGCGCGGGTCGTGTCCGTCGATGACGAGCTCGACGCGCGGCTGCGCCGGCGCCCACAGCCGGAAGCTCGCGCCGCCCTGAGGCAGCGCGTTGGGCCCGTGCGAATACGCGGACCGCAGCGCCGTGGGTGCGGCGCTGGCCATCATTCGGCCCCGTGCAGCTGGAACAGCAGCAGCGAGCGCGCGGTGACGCCATACACGTCGCCCTTGCCGAAGGCGACCTTGGCGAGCTTGCCTTCGACGTTGGTATCGATGAGCAGCCGCCAGCGCTCGTCGCCCGCGTGGCCCGGCAGGATGAAATTGACCAGGTCATGGTGCGCGTTGAGGACCAGCAGCAGCGTCGCGTCCACACCGCGCTGGCGCAGGCCGCTCGGCTGTGCGCGGCCGTCGAGCAGCATTCCGAAGCATTGCATGCGCGCGTCCGACCATTGGCCGTCTTCCATCTCCTCGCCACCGGCGTTGATCCAGGTGATCTCCTTGAGCCCGATGGCCTCGTTTTCCTTCGCGGAAAGGAAGCGGCTGCGGCGCAGGATCGGGTAGCGCGCGCGCAGGTGCGTGAGCTCGCGCACGAAGTTCACCTGCGCGAAGTTCTTGTCGGCCGCGTTCCAGTCGAGCCAGCTGATGTCGTTGTCCTGGCAATAGGCATTGTTGTTGCCTTGCTGGGTGCGCGCGAACTCGTCGCCGGCCAGCAGCATCGGCGTGCCCTGCGAGAGGAACAGCGTGGCGAGGAAATTGCGCATCTGCCGCCGGCGCAGCGCGTTGATCTCGGGGTCGTCGGTGGGACCCTCGGCGCCGCAGTTCCAGGAGCGGTTGTGGCTGTGGCCGTCGCGGTTCTCCTCGCCGTTGGCCTCGTTGTGGCGCTCGTTGTACGAGACCAGGTCGTTGAGCGTGAAGCCGTCGTGCGCAGTGATGAAATTGACACTGGCGTAGGGCTTGCGCCCCAGGTGGTCGAACAGGTCCGCGGAGCCGTACAGCCGCGGCGCGATCTCGGCCGCGGAGGATTCTCCGCGCCAGAAGTCGCGCACCGTGTCGCGGTAGCGGTCGTTCCACTCGGCCCAGCCCGGCGGAAAGCGCCCGACCTGGTAGCCGCCCGGGCCGCAGTCCCAGGGCTCGGCGATGAGCTTCACGGTGCTCAGCACCGGGTCCTGCGAGCAGACCTTGAGGAAGCCGCTGCGATTGTCGAAGCCGCCAGGCTCGCGCGCGAGGATGGTGCCGAGATCGAAGCGGAAGCCATCGACGCCCATCTCCAGCACCCAGTAGCGTAGGGAGTCCGTGACCATCTGGATCACGCGCGGGTGCGAGAGGTTGAGCGTGTTGCCCGTGCCGGTGTCGTTGATGTAGTAGCGCTTGTCGGGCGCGAGCCGGTAGTAAGACGCGTTGTCGATGCCCTTGAGCGAGAGCGTGGGTCCGCGCTCGTTGCCCTCGGCGGTGTGGTTGTAGACCACGTCGAGGATCACCTCGAGCCCCGCATCATGGAAGCGCGCCACCATCTCCTTGAACTCGCGCACGCCGTTCATGGGATTGGCGCAGTAGCGCGGATCGGCGGCGAAGAATCCGATGGTGTTGTAGCCCCAGTAGTTGGTCAGCCCGCGCTCGAGCAGGTGGCTGTCATTGATGAAGCTCTGGATGGGCATGAGCTCGACGGTGGTCACGCCGAGCGCCTTGACGTAGTCGATGACCTCGGGCGTGGCGAGGCCGGCGAAGGTGCCACGCAAGGCCTCGGCCACGGCCGGATGCTTGCGCGTGAAACCGCGCACGTGCGCCTCGTAGACGATGGTGCGATCCCAGGCCACGCGCGGCTTGGCCTGCTGCTTCCAGTCGAAGGACTGGTCGACCACCAGGCATTTCGGCATGTAGCGCGCGCTGTCGAGCTCGTTGTACGTGAGGTCGTCGCCGGGGGCGCCGATGGTGTAGCCGAAGCAGGCGTGGTTCCATTCGAGCGATCCCACGAAGCCGCGCGCGTACGGATCCAGCAGCAGCTTGTTTGGGTTGAAACGATGCCCGGCTTCGGGCGCGTAAGGACCGTGCACACGGTAGCCATAGACCTCGCCGGGACCCATGCCCTCGAGATAGCCATGCCAGATCTCGTCCGTGAACTCCGGCAGCGAGATGCGCTCGAGCTCCGTGCCGCCCTGCGAGTCGAACACGCAGAGTTCGACCTGGGTCGCATTGCACGAGAACAGTGAGAAGTTGACACCGCGGCCATCCCAGGTGGCGCCGCGCGGATTGGGAAGACCTTCCCGGAGTCGGTACTTGGAGGGCAACGGAAATCTGACCTGTTAGGAGCGGGGCCGGCATGGTGACCGAAGCCGCCGGATGCGGCTGTCACGCTCCAGCACTTTTGCGCGTGAGTATCCACCCACACGCCCGCGGGCTACATCTCGCCGCGTCGACGCAGCTCGGCGCGCAGGTCGCTCTGCAGATCCACCATCTCGCGGCGGAGGGTCGTGAGCTCCGCGCGGGTCATCGGCAGGTCGCCTTCGAGGCGTGGCTCGTTCGTCGTGCCCGATCTCAGCAGTCCGTCCACCAGGCGCATGCGCGCCTTGGTCTTGGCCAGTGTGTCGAGAAGTTCCGGCAAGGTGGTGTCGGAGAATTGCAGACCGCGGCGGGAGGTGGGTCCGCGGGAACCCGTGATCGCTTTTTGAATGTCTACCATGGTGACTCTTCGGAACTATTGCTCTTCGTGCTGTGCACGCAGCACCGGAGCCGTGAGCGCCTCCTGCGGCGCGGGAGTGCGCATGTGATCGTCGCGGCCATTGCGCGCGGCCTTCGGCCCCTGGCCGCTGAGGGAGCGCACGTAAGCCGCGACCTGCCACATCTGCTCCGGTGGCACCAGGCCGGCAAAGGCTGGCATGCCGTTCGGCCGGCCCTGCGCGATGGAAAGATAGATCTGGTCGATCTCGCCGCCGTAGATCCACTTGTCGTCCATGAGCGGCGGACCAACGTCGCCGCCGCCATGCGCATGGCAACCCACGCAGTTGAACGCGCTGTAGAGGGTCTGGCCTTGCGTGAGTTGATAGGCGTTGTCGCCGTACTCATGGGTCTGCTGCGCGCGGAAGGCCGGGTCGGTGGCGCCCGCGACGAGCGGAGTCATGGCGGTCTGCGACGGCGGGCTCGTGACCTCCGCGGGCTTCGAGAATTCGCGGCGCTCGCGGTCGCAGCCCGTCGCGAGCGCGCAGGCCAGCGCGCAAACGACTGCGGGCACGGCGGCCAAACTACTTCGGCAGCGCGAAGACATACAACGTTCCTCCGCTCGAGCCCTGCTTCTTGAGCTCGCTGGTCATGTTGCCGAAGCCCTTGGCCGCGGTCGGGTCGCGCGGATCGAGATCGCTCGACACGATGCCGCCCGCCCAGCCGCCGATGCCGGAAAGGATGGCGACGTACTGGCGGCCATCGGGTCCCTTGAAGGTGGTGGGCTGGCCGACGATTCCGGAGGCGGTCTTGAACTGCCACAACACCGCCCCCGACCTGGCGTCCACCGCCTTGAACCAGCCCTCCAGGTTTCCATAGAACACCAGGCCGCCCGCCGTCGCCACGGCGCCGCTCCAGGCCGGCCAGCGCTCGGGAATGGTCCACACCTTCTTGCGCGCGACTGGATCCCAGGCCATGAATTCACCCGCGTTGCCGCCGGGTCCCGGGTAGAAGCGCGGGTTGGCACCGATGTACGCCGTGCCGCGGATGTACGAGACATCGGTCGGTTCCCAGTCCATGCACAGGTTGTTGTGCGGCACGTAGAGCAGGCCGGTCTGCTTGCTGAAGGCAGAGGGTGGCCAGTCCTTCGCGCCAGGCGAGTTCGGACACACACCACGCGTGACCTTGCCTTCCTCGGGGACCATTTCCGGCGGCGTGATCAGCCGGCCGGTCTTGAGGTCGACCCCCTTGCTGGCCGTGACGTGCACGAAAGGATCGGCCGCGAGCACTTCGCCGCTGGCGCGATCGAGCACGTACATGTAACCGTTGCGATCCGGGTGTACCACCACCTTGCGCGGCTTGCCCTGCCAGGTCACGTCGAGCATCACGTTCTCGTTCACGCCCGAGTGGTCCCACAGGCCGTGCGGCGACCATTGATAGAACCAGCGCGCCTTGCCCGTGTCCGGCTGGCGCGCAAAGATGCCTTCGGTCCAGAAATTTTCGCCGGGCCGCTTGGTGTGATTCCACGGGCTCGGGTTGGATGTGCCGTAGAAGATGAGGTCGAGCTCGGGGTCGTAGGAGATCCAGCCCCACACCGTGCCGCCGCCGATCTTCCAGTGGTCCGGCGGCCATTCGCGCACGCCGAGGTCCTTGCCTCGGTACTGGGGATAGAAGGGCTTGAACTCCGCCGGGTCGATCAGTACCTCGCTGTCCGGCCCCGTGCTGTATGCACGCCAGGCCTGGGATCCATCGCGCGTGTTGAGCGCCGTCAACCAGCCGCGCGCGCCGAATTCCGAGCCGGAATTGCCCACCAGCACTTTGTCCTTCACCACGAGTGGCGCCATGGTCATGGCTTCGCCGCCGGTAAAGTCGCCCACCTTCACCTTCCATTTCTCGGCGCCACTCTCCGCGTCGATCGCGATGGTGTGCGTGTCGACCGTGTTGTAGTACAGCGTGCCCTGCGAATAGACCGGACCGCGGTTCACCGGCTGGCAGCAGGCCACGCCCTGCGCTGCGGGGTCTGCCTTCGGGTCGTATTTCCATTTGAGCTCGCCGCCGGGTTTCGAGAGGTCTATGGCGATCAGGTAATTCGGGAACGAGGTGACGAAGTACATCACGCCGTTCACCGCGAGCACTGCCGACTCCTGGCCCTTGAGTGTGCCGGTGGAGAAGGTGTACGCGATCTTCAGGTCCTTCACATTGCCGACGTTGATCTCGTCGAGACCGCTGTAACGCGTGCTCGCGTAGTCCCGCGCGGGCATGGTCCAGTTGCCATCCTCGGGCGGCGATGCCGCGGCGGGTGCCTGCGGGAGCTGCGCGTAGGTGATGGCGGTGACGAGCGCGGCAACGATGCCGCTTAACACAGGTAAAGATTTTCGCGAGGGATTTGGCATGGCGAGGGACTATGGTCCCGTCGCACACGTTGCGCTGTAGGAACTTAGCCGTGGCGTGCGTCGCAACAGTCCGCTATCCCGGGGGGAATTTGGTAGTTAGGGTGTGCGCCTGGGAACCGTGCAGGACGCCAAATGACTCCACGTGCCACGCTGTCGATCGCTTGCCTGGTGTTGCTCGCCATCAACGCGAGCTCCGCCGATCCGCTGCCTCCCGATGCGACCTATCGGCCGCTGCCCACGGCGCCGCTCGATGCCGTGAAGAAGTCGGACATGGCGGCCAAACCCGTGGTCATGCAGCGGCAGTCGCAGCTGCTGTCGGCGCGCTACGACCTCGCGGACCGGCCCATCCCCGGCGTGAAGATGTCGGGCGGCCGCAAGCCCGTGCAGGGCGGGGTACGCGTGAAGCTGCCGCAGGGCCTGACCTGGGACCAGCTGGCGGCCCTCTCGCCCGAGGAGATCCGCCAGCGGAACGCGTTCCCCGCAGGTTTCCTGCGCTTGCCGCATGTCAAACAATCGGCGGGTGGGCAGGTGTTCCCGGCGCAGGAGATCGACGAGATCAAGGCGCAGGAGCAGCGCAACCTGCAGCGCTTCGACGTGGACTTCGACCTGCCGCAGTTGTTCACACCTGAGTTCCCACCGCCGATCTTCCTGCAATCGCGGCCCGACCTGGGTGATGTTTCGCAGGGCAAGGTACTGACGATCCGCAACTTCTACCAGATCATGGTCGGCAACATCACGCCGGTGCAGATGGAAGGCCTGCGACTTCTGCTAACACCATTTCCACAGGAGGAATTCAACCAGACCGAGGATCGCAAGGTGGAGGAGCAGAGCGATGGCGTGGCCTGCCTGGACTGCCACGTGAATTTCCACACCAATGCCGCCTTCCACCTGACCCCGGACGTGCGGCCGCAGGCGGCGAGGTTCCGGCTGGACACCACCTCGCTGCGCGGCATGTTCAACCAGCAGATCCACGGTTCCAAGCGCTCGTTGCGCTCGGTCGAGGATTTCACCCAGTTCGAACAGCGCACCGCGTATTTCAACGGCGACCACGTGAGCGCCACGCGCAAGGGCGTACAGATCTTCGATCGCACCGAGCAGGTGGCGATGATGGCGCAGATGCAGAACATGATCGACTTTCCGCCGGCGCCCAAGCTGCGGCCGGACGGCACCCTCGATCCCACCAAGGCCAGCGCCGAGGAGCTGGCCGGCGAGCAGGTCTTCAATGGCAAGGGGCAGTGCGCCACCTGCCACGTGCCGCGCCACGACTTCCTCGATCACCAGATGCACGACCTCAAGACCGAGCGCTTCTTCCGCACCGGCGTGGTCGTGAGCGACCAGATCCTGTTGCCGGACGGCCCCATCAAGACCTTCACGCTGCGCGGCATCAAGGATTCGCCGCCCTATCTACATGACGGGCGCCTGCTCACGCTGGCGGACACCGTGGAGTTCTTCAACCTGGTGCTGGGCACGAAGCTGACGCAGCAGGAGAAGGATTCGCTGGTCACCTACATGCTGGCGCTCTAGTCACGGGGGTTTTCATGTTCACGCCAAATCGCATGCTCGCGTTCGGTGCGTTGTGGATGTCGGCGGCATTGGCCGAGGCCGCGGACCCGCCCAAGACCAATCCACCGCCCGCACGGCCCGAATTCGGCAATCCCGCGTTCGCGAATCCGGACACGCCCGGGTTGCTCGCGGGCAAGCCGGGAGATGCGGCGAACACGGTCGACATGGTGTTCCTCAAGCAACTGGCCATCGGTTCCCGCGCGGAAGTGGAGCTGGGCAAGCTGGCGGGCGACAAGGGCGAGCTCGACGCGGTCGATCAGTTCGGCAAGCACATGGTGGACGATCACAACGCCGCCAACTCGAAGCTGGCGGCCGTGGCGCGCGCGGTGGGCGTCGACCTGCCCAAGGAGCTCGACGCGGAGCACGAAGCCGCGCGCCGCGAGCTCGGTGCGCTCAACGGCTCTGCCTTCGACCTGCGCTACATCGACTCGCAGATCAAGGACCACCAGAAGGCCGTGCAGCTGCTGATCCACGAGATCGGGTCGGGGCAGAGTGCCAGGGTCAAGGACTTCGCGGCCCAGACGCTGCCCACCGTGGCGCAGCACCTGGAGATGGCGCGCGCGGTCCACGATCAGCTCACCGGGCTGGCGCCACCGAAATGATCCGCGGGGTGCACCAGGAGCGATGAACCACGCGGCACTGCAAACGGCGGGACCCTTCGCGCAAGAGATCGCGAAGCTGTTCTGGATTTTTGCCGGTGTGGCGACGGTGGTGTACGTCATCGTCATCGCGGTACTGGTGGTGTCGTTGCGCAGGCGCCGTGGCGACGAGGCGCCCCCACCGGATGTCATTCCGCGCACGACGCTGCGCGTGATCGGCGGCTCGCTCGCGCTGACCGGCATCATCCTCGTGGGCTGGGCGCTCGCGGACTTCTTCGGCAACCGCGCCATCACCGATGTGCCGCCCGAGGCGCTGCGCATCCGCGTGACGGCACATCAGTGGTGGTGGGAGGTCGAATATCTCGACGCCATCACGCAGGATCGCGTGACCACGGCCAATCACCTGACCATCCCGGTGGGCAGGCCGGTGGTCCTCGAGCTGCGCTCGCGCGACGTGATCCACAGCTTCTGGGTCCCCAGTCTCAACGGCAAGAAGGACCTCTTGCCAGGATACGTGACGCACCTGGCGCTCATTGCCTCGCACGCCGGCCAGTACCGGGGCGAGTGCGCCGAGTTCTGCGGCTACCAGCACGCGCACATGAGCATCGACCTCACGGCGGCGACGCCGGAAGAGTTCGAACGCTGGCGCAACGCGCAGCGCGCCTCCGCGGCCGAGCCCACCGATGATCTGCAGCGACGCGGGCGCGACGTGTACCTGAGCTCGAGCTGCCGTGCCTGCCACACCATCCAGGGCACCATGTCCGCGGCGCGGCTCGGCCCTGATCTCACGCATCTCGCGAGCCGCCCCCGTATTGCCGCCGGCGCACTGGCGAACGATCCCGCCAACCTCGCGGCGTGGATCCTGGACCCGCAGTCCATCAAGCCGGGAACCAAGATGCCCGCCACGCAGATGTCCGCCGACGATCTTTCGGCCTTGACCGCCTACCTGGGTAACCTGCGATGAGCCAGATCGAGCAAACCTGGGCCGACAAGCCGGGGCTGATCGGCGCGTTGTCGACCGTCAATCACAAGCGCGTGGCCATCCGTTACATCGTGACGACGCTGGTGTTCTTCGCGCTGGCCGGCGCGTTGGCCATCATCATGCGCACGCAGCTGGCGCGCGCCGACAACGACCTCGTGGGTCCGGACGCCTACAACCAGCTCTTCTCCATGCACGGCAGCGCCATGATGTTCCTGTTCGCCGTGCCCGTCATGGAGGCCGTGGCGCTCTATCTACTGCCGCTCATGCTGGGCACGCGCACCGTGCCGTTCCCGCGGCTCAATGCCTACGGCTACTGGTTGTTCCTGTTCGGCGGCCTCATGTCATTCACGGTGTTCTTCCTGAACATCGGGCCCGAGGCCGGCTGGTTCAGCTATGTGCCGCTGGCCGGCCCCGAATACAGCCCCGGCAAGCGCCAGGACTTCTGGGCGCAGCTCATTACGTTCACCGAGGTTGCGGCGCTGATCGGCGCGATCCAGATCATCGTCATCACCTTCAAGATGCGCGCGCCGGGGATGACGCTGAGCCGCATGCCGATGTTCGCCTGGGCCATGCTGGTGACGGCGTTCATGATCGTCTTTGCCATGCCTTCGGTGATGCTGGCCAGCACCTTCCTGATCACGGACCGGCTGGTGAGCACGCAGTTCTTCAATCCGGCCGAAGGCGGCGACGTGCTGTTGTGGCAACACATGTTCTGGTTCTTCGGGCACCCCGAGGTGTACATCATCTTCGTGCCGGCGCTGGGCATGATCTCCGAGATCCTGCCGGCGTTCGCGCGGCGCCGGGTGGTGGGCTATCTCGGCCTCGTCATTGCGTTGGTCACCATCGCGTTCCTGTCGTTCGGGCTGTGGGTGCACCACATGTTCACCACCGGCCTGCCGCCGCTCGGCATGAGCTTCTTCACCGCGGCCAGCATCATGATTGCGCTGCCCACGGGCCTGCAGATCTTCTGCTGGATCGCGACCTTCGCCACCGGCCAGCGCGTGCGCTTCGCCACGCCCATCCTGTTCGTGATCGGCTTCTTCTTCATCTTCATCATCGGTGGCCTGACCGGCATCATGCTCGGCTCCTCGACGCTCGACCAGCAGCTGCACGACAGCTACTTCGTCGTGGCGCACCTGCATTACGTACTGATCGGCGGTGCGGTGTTCCCGTTGTTCGCCGGCTTCTACTACTGGTTCCCGAAGATGACGGGCCGCCAGTTGTCGGAGACCGTGGGCCGGTGGAACTTCTGGCTGTTCTTCATCGGCTTCAACGTCACCTTCTTCCCGATGCACATCCTCGGGCTCGAGGGCATGCCGCGGCGCGTGTACACCTATCTACCGGCCAACGGCTGGGAGGGCCTGAATCTGCTCGCGACCGCAGGCTCGTACATGATCGCGGCCAGCGTGCTCGCGTTCGTGTCGAACGTGGTGCTGACTCTGCTGCGTGGCGCGCGCGCCGCGGACAACCCGTGGGGCGCGCCCGGCCTCGAGTGGGCGACGTCTTCGCCACCGCCTGACTACAACTTCGCCGAGATCCCCGTGGTCGCGAGCCGCTCTCCGCTGTGGGAGAAGGATTTTCCGGTGACCGTGGTCACGGGGCTGCCGGAGTCCGTGCCTTCGGTGCTGGTCACGCGGCTGCATGACGCCGTGCCCGATCACGTGGCGCTGATGCCCGAACCCTCCATCTGGCCGCTGCTGGCCGCCATTGCCACGACGATATTGTTCATCGGCACCGTGTTCTCGCCCTGGGCCTTGATCTGGGGCTCCGTGCCTGTGGCCATCACGCTGATCGGCTGGTTCTGGCCCTCGAAGGAGGAGACGGAAAAGCATCGTGCCGTCGAGATCCGCCCCGACGAGGAGGACAAGCGCCTGATGTCCCTCGGGGAGGCGGTGTCGTGAACGCGCGCACCACGCTCGACGTCTCGCGCCTGCCCACCTACGCGCATCACCATCGTTCGCTCATGTGGTGGGGCACGGCGGGCATGATCGTCATCGAGGGCACGCTGTTCGCCATCGGTCTGGTGGCGTACTTCTATCTGCGCGGGATTGCGCAATCCTGGCCGCTGTCGGCGCCGCCGCCCGAGCTGCTGTGGGGCACGCTGAATACCGTCTTGCTGCTGTTGAGCGGCATCCCCAACCAAATGGCAGCCAGGGCCGGCGTGCGCGAAGACTTGCGCGCGGTGCGCCTGTGGATGGTGGTGTGCGTGCTGTTCGCCGCCGCGGTGCAGCTGGTGCGTGCCTATGAATTCACGGCGCTCAACACGCACTGGAGCCAGAACGCGTACGGCTCCATCGTGTACGCGCTGCTGGTGCTGCACACCGTGCACCTGGTCACCGATTTCGTCGACACCATCGTGCTCACGGTGCTGATGTTCACCGGGCCGCTCGACGGTCGCCGCTTCGTGGACGTGGCCGAGAACGCGGGCTACTGGTGGTTCGTCGTGGGCGCCTGGCTGCCCATCTACTTCACGCTGTACCTGGTGCCGAGGTTGTTCCACTGATGGACGCGCCCGATTCACCGCGAAACCTGCTGCGCCAGTGGACTGCACTGCTGGCCGCGCCCGTCGCTTGGGTGGCAGCCCTCGGCATCCTGTTCCCACTCACCGAAGATGCCTGCACGCGCGGCGTGCGTACCTCGTTCTGGGTGATCCTGGCCTTCTGTGTGCTGCTGACGCTCGGCGGCACCGTGCTCGCCTGGCGCGAGCGTGGCCGCGCCGGGGCCAATGGTGGCGCCGACCGCGCCAGTTTCCTCATGCAGGTGGCGTTGGGCTCGAGCGCCATATTCGGCCTGGTGCTGCTGGTCATGGCGGTGCCCATCCTGTTCCTCGGCGCCTGTCGTACGTGAAGCGCGCATTTGCCTGGCTGCTCGCGTGGATGGTCGTGCCGGCGTTCGCGCACGTGCCCGGCGTGGCGCCGCAATCCCGCGGCGGCGTCGCGCTCGTGGCCTGCCTCATCGCCAGTGCCGTGCTGCTCTACGCGTTCGGGCTCACGCGGCTATGGACGCATGCGCGCGAACGTCGTGCCTTGTTGTGGAGGGCGGTGTCGTTCGGCGGCGGCTGTGCGGCGCTCACGCTGCTGTTGCTCGGACCGCTCGACGAGGCCGCGCCACGGTCTTTCGCGGTGCACATGCTGCAACACGAGGGCCTGATGCTCATTGCCGCACCATTGCTGGTGATGGGCAGACCGATGCCGCTGTTCCTGTGGGCGCTGCCCCATGATCTGCGGCTCCCGGTAGGTCGGGTACTGCAATCCGGCGGATTGAAGCTGGGCTGGCACTGGCTGACTGCGCCGCTCACTGCCTGGGTGGTGCATGCGCTCGCGCTGTGGCTGTGGCATGTGCCGGCGCTGTTCAATGCGGCGCTGCGTGATCCGGTGCTGCACGAGTGGCAACACGTGACGTTTCTGCTGAGTGCGCTGCTGTTCTGGCACGCCGTTCTTCGGCGCGGCACGCATGGTGCGCAGGGCATGGCCTTGCTCTACCTGTTCACCACGACGATCCACAGTGGAGTGCTCGGTGCGTTGCTCACGTTCGCACGCCAGCCGCTGTATGCGTCGATGGAGCAGGGGCTCACGCCCTGGCTGGGATTGACCGCGCTCGAGGATCAGCAGCTCGGCGGGCTCATCATGTGGGTGCCCGGCGCCCTGGTGTACGTGGGCGCCGGGCTGTGGCTTTTATCGAGATGGGTCGGACCCGAGCACTCACTGGCCCGGTAGTTTGGACGCCATCTGCTTGTGCTCCTTGAGCGTGGGCAGGGTCTTCTTCGCGAAGCCGGCCAGGTCGGCATCCGATGACTGCGACGCCGCCTCGAACAGATCGACGGCCTTGTCGTGGTCCATGTTCATGTGGCGCGAATACTCGACGTCGAAGGCCTCGCCATCCTGGGCCGAGAGCTTCTTCACCATGTCCTGGTGTTCGGCGTCCAGCGCCTTCGGTGGCTCGATGCCTTTCTGCTTGGCGATGCCCGCAAGCTCGCGGTTCGCCTTGGTGTGATCCGTCACCATGCGCTGCGCAAACTCGCGCACCTTCGCATCCTTGGATTTGTTCAGCGCGACCTTGCCGAGCTCCACCTCGGTCATGCCGTCCTGGGCGGCCTTCGAAACGAACACCGCGGGCGGCGGCGGATCGCCGGCATTCGCGGCGAACGTGGCGGTCGAGGCGCCCGCCAATGCGAGAAACAACAGGGTCCTGCTAGCCAGCATGAGGGTTCTCCAGTGATGTGTACTCGCGGCCAGCGTGCGCGGGCAGCAACAGTTGCGCAGTCGGAGAGTCGCGCGGCTGCGCACGGAAATGCGCTGACGCCGTGAAATCCGGGTCAGCGCAGCTTGCCGCGGGTGAAGCGCAGCGAGCTGGCCCGGGCCGGCACGCGGGCGTTCAGAACTTCCTCGAGGCCGGTGAGCGTGGCGCGCAACGCGCGCGCCGTGACGCCCGCCATGGTGTCGGCCGGAACCACCAGCCGGAAGCCGCGCGTGTGGGCGTCACAGGCGGTCATCCACACGCAGCTCTCGGCGGAGACGCCGGTCACGATGAGCGTGTCTATCTTCCGGTCTCCCAGCAGTGCCTCGAGTGCGGTGCCGTAGAAGGCGGAATGACGAGGTTTGAGGATGATTTCGTCGTCGGGGCCAGGTGCCAGCTGTTTCACCAAAGGGGCCCCCGGGCGGGCGGGCTCGGTGCAGCGCGCGATCAGCCCCGGCGCATCGCTGCGCCACGCGCCGAGGTTGTCGTTGACGTAGATCACCGGCACTCGATGCTTGCGCGACGTGTCGAGCAGCCCGCGGATCGCCGCTGCATGACGCGACAAGGCGCGGCGCACCGCCGGACCATCGGGAAAATCGAAGTCGGTGATCAGGTCGAGGGCGAGCAGGGCCACTCGCCCCGAACCCTGCGTGCGGGGTTGGAGTCCGCGTCGCATCGCGCCCGGCTACTTCTTCTTCCTGCTGCGCGAGCGACCGCCGCTGCTGCTCTTGCCCTTGCTTTTGCCCTTGCCCTTGCGTGACGGAACCTTTCCGCCCGCGCGGCGCGCCTCGGAAAGCCCGATGGCGATGGCCTGCTTGCGGCTGGTCACCTTCTTGCCCGATCGACCACTGCGCAGCGTGCCTTCCTTGCGCTCGTGCATCGCGCGCTTGACCTTGCTTTGCGCCTTCTTGCCGTAGCGACTAGCCATGCTGCCTCCGCTCGCTTTGTCCGCGGGATTTGCGTCCGCCGGTGGGTGGCTCCTCGTCCATGTCATCCGACTCGCCCTCGAGCTCGGCTTTGCGCGCGGCGAGCTGCTCGCCGAGCATGTCGAGATCCATCTCCGAATCGCGCGACTCGCTGAACATGCCGCCCGGTCCTTCTTCTTCCTTGACGTGGTGCTTGATCATCTCCGAGAGCACCGACACCTTCGCGTCGAAATAGTCATCGTCGGGCGACGACTCCTCGATCTCGGCGATGAGCTTCTTGGCACCGTTGTGCTCGACTTCCGCCTCGTGGTGGATGTCCTTCTCGCCCGTAGCCTCGAGGAAGGCGGGATAGAAGATCTCCTCCTCGATCATGGTATGCACCTTGAGTGCCTTGCAGATCTGCGTGGCGAGCATCTGCTTCTTGTTCGCATCGCGCGCCTTCTCGAATTGTCCAAACCAGTCTTCGACCTGGCGGTGATCGGCCTTCAACAGTGTGATGGCGTCGGGTGTGCCTTCGCCGGCCGACTTCGCCTTCTTTGCTCGTGCCATGGGGGATACCTCCGTGTTTAGCCCCGGCATGTTGCCGTGTCGGAAAGTGGCGCGATGTCGAACATCGCGCGCATGCCGTGGAGGAATTGCCGAGCGCGCATCGCTTGATGCGTCCTACATCGCACGCGGGCACTGAGGTTCCTAATGTCGGGTGTTGTCAGGACGTCCCGGCAAAGGAGTGACTGTGCGCCGCAGATCTTTACCCATGTTAATGGGCTTGGCCCTGGCAACCGCTGCCATGGCCCAGCAGGGCGACGGAACCGATGTGCCCGTGAGCGGACACGTCTGGAAACCCGCGAAGGTCGCTGCCGACGAAGCGCACATCGCGCAGCTCAAGGTCCCGGCCGGATTCAAGGTGAATGTCTTCGCGCGCGATCTCAAGAACGCGCGCGTGATCGCCGTGGCACCCAATGGCAACGTGTACGTGACCCGGCGGGATCAAGGTGATGTCCTGCTGCTCACCGATACCAACAGTGACGGCAAGGCGGACGGCGCCGCGCGGCCCGTGGTCCACCGTTCCGGCGCGCACGGCATCGCGATCCATGACGGCCAGTTCTACCTGGTCACCGTCAAGGAATTGTTTTCCGGACCGCTGAACGCCGACGGCACCGTCGGCCCGCTCAAACTACTGACCGGGGACCTGCCGGACGCCGGCCAGCACGCCAATCGCACGCTGGCCTTCGGTCCCGACGGCATGTTGTACATCAGCGTGGGCTCGACCTGTAACGCGTGCAACGAGAGCAATCCCGAGAACGCGACGCTGCTGCGCGCCACGCCGGACGGCAAGTCGCGCACCATCTTCGCGAGCGGCCTGCGCAACACCATTGGCTTCGATTGGCAGCCGCAGACCGGCGAGCTGTGGGGCTTCGATCATGGCATCGATTTCCTCGGCGACGACCAGCAGCCGGAGGAGCTGAACCACATCGTGCGCGGCAAGAAGTACGGCTGGCCGCATGTCTATGGCAAGGACGGTATCAATCCGCAGAGCACGCCGCCCGGCGGCATTACCAAGGAGCAATGGCGTGCGCAAAGCGAGCCCATGGTGCTGGGCTACACCGCGCACGCCGCGCCCATGCAGTTCGTGTTCTACCGCGGGGGCAGCTTTCCACGTGAATACGTGGGCGACGCCTTCGTGACCATGCGCGGCTCGTGGAATCGCAAGCCGGCCTCCGGCTACGAGATCGTGCGCGTGCATTTCGAGAACGGACTACCTCAACGCATCGAACCATTCCTCACCGGCTTCCTGAGTGACGGCGGACAGACGCATTTCGCGCGGCCGGTGGGGCTCGCCATCGCTCGCGATGGCTCGTTGCTGATGGCAGACGACGCCAACGGCGTCATCTATCGCATCGCATACCAGGAGAAGGACATGACGGAGAAACCCACACAGCCACCGGCGGCTGCGATGCAAACGCAGGCCAACCAGGGCAGCGGCGTGCCGCTCGCGCTGCAGCGCGCCGGCGCCAATGCGAAGAACCAGATCAAGGTGAGCTCGCCTTCGATCCACGGCACCATCCAGAAGATGCAGTCCGAGTATGGCGAAGGCGTCTCGCCGGAGCTCTGGTGGGATCGCGTCGAAGGTGCGAAATCGTATGCGCTGATTCTCGAAGACCCAGACGCCAAGGCACCCAAACCCTTCGTGCATTGGGTGGCATACAACATTCCTGCCGACCGCACGTCGTTGCCGGAAGGCTTGCAGGAGCAGGAGCGCCTGACAGAGCCCGAAGGTCTGCTGCAGGGTCGCACCAGCAAGGGCAACGTGGGTTACTTCGGGCCGCGTCCGCCAGTGGGCGATCCGCCGCATCATTACCACTTCCAGGTGTTCGCGTTGGATAGCGAGCTCCCGGTGCCCCCGGGCGCCGAGCGCGACGAGGTACTGAAGGCCATGAGCGGCCACGTGATCGGCGCTGGTGAACTGGTCGGAACCTATCAGCAGACCGTGGAGCCGCCGAAGTGAAACGCAACGGATCCGATGTGCTGGTCGATTGCCTCATGGCCTGGGGCGTCGACACGATCTTTGGCCTGCCCGGCGACGGCATCAACGGCGTGATGGAGGCCATCCGCAAGCGCGAGGGACAGCTGCGGTTCGTCCAGGTGCGACACGAGGAGTCCGCGGCGCTCATGGCCTGCGCGCATTCGAAATGGACCGGGCGCATCGGCTGCTGTCTCGCGACCACGGGGCCCGGCGGCGTGCACCTGCTGAACGGCCTCTATGACGCCAAGTTCGACCGCGCCTCGGTGGTGGCGGTGACCGGGCTCCCGTATCACGACCTCATCGATACCTTCACGCAGCAGGACGTGGACCTGCCGAAGCTGTTCTCCGACGTGGCCGCGTACAGCACGCGCATCATGAGCGCGGCGCATGTCGAGAATGCCGTGTCGCTGGCCTGCCGCATCGCTTGCACGCAGCACACGGTGGCGCACGTGGCGATTCCGACCGATGTGCAGGAGGAGGCGCTCGAGGAGGCCGAGCGTTCGATGCGCAACGTGCAGCATCACGTGTCGTTCGCACACCAGGAAAGCGAGCGCATGCCCGAGGAGCCGGAGGTGGCGCGCGCGATAGAGATCCTGAACCGCGGCAAGCGGGTGGCGATTCTGGCGGGTCACGGGGCGCTGCACGCGCGTGACGAGCTCATCGAAGTGGCGGAGTTGTTAGGGGCGCCGATCGTCAAGGCGTTGCTCGGCAAGGCGGCGGTGCCGGACGATCATCCGCTGTGCATCGGCGGCATCGGCTTGCTGGGCACGCGCCCGTCGCAGGAAGCCTTCGAGGAATGCGACACGCTGTTCATCGTGGGATCGACGTTTCCCTACGTGGAGTACTACCCGAAGCCGGGGCAGGCGCGCGGTGTGCAGATCGATCGCGACGCCTCGCGCATCGGGCTGAGATTCCCGGTCGAGGTGGGCCTGGTGGGCGATGCGCGCAAGACGCTGTCGATACTCGCGAAGCGGCTGAAGGCGCACGCGGACCGCGGTTTCCTCGAGCGTTGCCAGCGACGCAAACGGCACTGGGAGGCCTTGCTCGAGTCTTCGGCGCAGAATGCAACGGGCCGCCTGCCGCCGGGCAGGTTGGCGCAGGAGCTCGGCCGGCGGTTGCGCGATGACGCGCTGGTGTCCTGGGATTCGGGTCACAACACCGGCGTGCTCGCGCGCTACGTGCAGGCGCGCGGCGAGCAGCAGTTCAACGGGTCGGGGATGCTGGCCACGATGGCGTGCTCGATCCCTTATGCCATCGCGGCGGCGCTCGCGTTCCCGGGCCGGCAGGTGGTGGCGTTCACCGGGGACGGCGGGCTCTCGATGTTGTTGGGGGAGCTCGCGACCATCGTGCGTTACAAGCTGCCCATCAAGATCGTGGTCATGAAGAACAACTCGCTCGGCCAGATCAAGTGGGAGCAGCTCATGTTCCTCGGCAATCGCGAGTACGAGTGCGATCTCACGCCCATCGACTTCGCCAAAGCGGCGGAGGCATTCGGCATCGCCGCGTTCCGCACGGATTCGCCCGATACGGTGGGCGAGGCACTGGATGCGGCGCTGGCGGTGAATGGACCCGCGCTGGTCGAGGCGACGGTCGATCCCCACGAGCCGCTGCTGCCCGCCAAGCGCATCGAGAAATACGCCACGAATCTCGAGAAGGCGCTTGCGGCGGGGACTCGCGATGCCGAAGAAATCCGCGCGGCCCTGGCGCGCGAGCCCTCGCGCACCCAGCTATCGGACGACGACAGCGGCGAACCGCTGATCGGTGCCGAAGGCACGGAGAAGGTGGGTGAGGCGCGGCGCAGCGGCGCGCCGATGCCGCGACCGGTGGACGAGGAGCTCGACGCGTCGGTGGCGTCCACGTTCCCGGCCAGCGACCCGTTCAGCCATTCGACGACCGAGGGACACCGCGCGGGTAGGTAGGGGAAAGTGGTGTCAGGCAGGGAGTATTCGGAGAATACTCCCTGCCTGACACCACTATCTTCGCCGCACCAGCTGGGAGATGGTCTGCTCCAGCGTTTCCGGATCCGCGGGCTTTGTCAGGTGCGTGTCGAACCCGGCATTCAGCGCCAGTTGCTTGTCGGCGTCCTGGCCCCAGCCGCTGACGGCGATCAGCGTGATGCGGTGGCCGTATTTCGCACGGATGCGGCGGCAGGCCTCGTAGCCATTCAGACCCGGCATGCCGATGTCCAGCAGCACCACGTCGGGCGGTGATTCGGCGATGAGCTCCAGCCCCTGTTCGGCGGAGTAGGCGACCCGGACCAGCGCGCCGCCGAGCTCCACGAGCAGCGCCATGGAGTCCGCGGCGTCCTGGTTGTCGTCGACGATGAGCACGCGCGTGCCCCGGATCGAATCCTCGGCATGAACCGGCACTTCCGGTTGCTGTGGCGCCTCGCGCACGGTGGGCAACGTGATGATGAACTCACTGCCGCGATTCGCGCCTTCGCTGCGCGCCACCAGCGTGCCGCCGTGCATCTCCACCAGGCGACGCGCGATCGCGAGTCCGATGCCGAGGCCGCCCTGGTAACCGCGCGTGCGCGTGCCCGACTGCGCGAACAGGTCGAACACTCGTGGCAGCTGGTCGGCATCGATGCCGACCCCGGTATCCGCAATGCTGATGACCAGCCGCGGCGACGCATGCACAGCGCTGAGACGCGTGCTCAATCTCACCTGTCCACCGGCCGGCGTGAACTTGCTGGCGTTCTGCAGGATGTTGGCGATCACCTGCGAGATGCGCGTGGGATCGATGTCGAGCATCACGTCCGGAACCGAGACGTCCACGGTGAGCTCCAGCTGCGCCGCCTCCAGCGCGGTTCGCGTGGCTTCCACGGCGCTGGTGATCACGGTGGTGACGTCGACACGCCCGCGCTTGAGCTCGATCTTGCCGGCGGAAATACGCGCCACGTCGAGCAAGTCGTCGATGAGCCGCACCATGTGCCCGATCTGCCGTTCCATCATCGGACGTACCGAGTCGATGAGGGCGGGGCGGGCGCGCGCGTTCTTCAGGAGCTCGATGCCATTGCGGATCGGCACCAGTGGATTGCGCAGCTCGTGCGCCAGCACCGCGATGAACTCGTCCTTGTGGCGATCCGATTCGCGCAGCTCCTGCTCGCGCTGGCGCAGCTCGGCTTCGGCACGCATTCTCTCGATGAGGTCCGCGGCCTGGCGCGCGAGCAGGTCGAGGAAACGCAGCTCGCGCTCGGGCAGCTCGCGCCGCGCCTTCCAGTGCGTGGAAAACATGCCGAGCACGCGGCCGGCGCGACTGATGAGCGGCGTCGACTGCGCGGAGCGGAAGCCGAATTCGAAATGCTTGCGCAGGCTGCCATCGGGATCCGGCAGCGCCGGATCGTCGAAGACGATGAAACAGCGTGCGCCCCTTGCCAGCGCCACGCCGCACGGCGATCCCGAACCCGCATCCACGCGCTCGAATTGCGACCACAGCGCCTGCTCGATGCCGCGCGTCGCCGCGAAGTGCAGCGTGCGCGTGCCTTCGTCGAGCAGCTGGATGGTTCCAGCATCGGCCTGCGAGATGGTCATGGCGGCGCCGAGGATGGCTTCGTAGAGCTGGCTCGCATCGCCGCCGACCAGCTGCTGGGCGCCCAGCTCGCGCAGCAGGCGAGTATCGCGCAGGTCATCGGCCAGCGCGGCTTCGATCTGCTTGCGTTCCGTGATGTCGCGCACCACGGAGACCGATCCGATGATGGTGCCGCTGTTGTCGCGCACCGGCGCCGAGCTCACCTGCCGATGGCGCAGCTGACCGCTGCGCGGCGTGCGCACCACGTGCTCTTCGTCGCGGATCACCTCGCCGCGCAGAGCGCGCAGCGGTGGTGCCTCGTCCACGGGACGCGGCGTGCCATCGGCGCGCAGGATCTCGAGCTTCTGGACGATTTCCTCGACGCGCATGCCGGACATGCTCTCGCGGCCGAACTCGCGCAGCGCGGCGGGATTCGCATAGGTGTAGCGCTTGTCGGTGTCGGTGAAATACACCTCCTCGGTCATCGCGTTGAGGACCGCGGCCAGCCATTCCCGCTCGGCGCTCTCCGCGCGGAAGCGACGCTCGACTTCGCGCATTGCGCCGGTGCGCAGCGTGATGTCGGTGCCAGAGCTGACCACCGCATCGGTGCCGATCGGGAACAGGCAGATCTGGAAGTTTCGACCGCCGGCCTCCTGCTCGTAGCGGAAGGGCGTGCGCTCCTCGAGCACGCGCCCGCACAGGTCGCGCAACCGTTCGAAACGGTCCGGCAGCAGCTCGCTCATGCGCTTGCCGATCAGCTGCTCCCAGCTCTGGTTCATGAGCTTCAGCGCATTGGTGTTCGCATCGCGATAGCGCCAGTCGACGATCTGGCCTTGCGCATCGCGCTCGGCCTCCATCACCACCGTGAGTTCGGTGGGATGTTCGAACACGGCGCGGTAGCGCTGCTCGCGCTCGCGCCGCACGACCTCGTTCGACTCCTGCGTGCGGTTGCGCTCGGTCTCGAGCAAGGCGCGCGCCAGCTCCAGCTCGCGGTTCAGGCGCTCGAGCTCGGAGCGCCGTTTGTAAAGCTCCACCAGCAGAGCGACCTTGCTGCGCAGGATCTCCGGCACCAGTGGCACCGAGATGTAGTCGATGGCGCCGACCTCGTAGCCTTTCAGCTGGTCGATCTCGCTGACTTCGAGTCCCGTGACGAAGATGATCGGCGTGTGTTCGCAGCGCGGATGCTGGCGGATGAGACTTGCGGTCTCGAAGCCGTCCATGTCCGGCATCATCACGTCGAGCAGGACCACCGCGAAGGATTGCTTGAGCAGTTTCTCCAGCGCTTCCTTGCCCGAGTGCGCGCGCACACATTGGACACCGACACCCTCGAGGATGGATTCATACGTGAGCAGCCGCGCGGGCTGATCGTCGATCAGCAGCACGCTCGGCAGGGACGCATCCGGGTCGCGTCCCACGACGCGATCCGCGGTCGGCTTTTTCTGGTTTTCGACTTCGTTCACGAGCCGCGCAGAGTAGCAGCCCCAACGACACCATGAGTCGAAGTAGGGTGGCTCCTACATCCGCGCTACCGTACGTTGACCTCGTTGCGGTCCAGGTACTCCTCGAGGCGGTGGAACGCGTCGTCGCCGATCTCGGCCGTTTCGCGCAGTTTCACCAGCGCCTGGCGCTGCGCGTCCAGGATGCGCGCGCGCAGCCGGTTGCGCGCTTCGCGCGCGGTGGCGTGGGGCGCGTCCGCCTCGGACACCTCGGTGGTGATGAATTCGTCGCGCAGCGCGCGGGCCGTGTCGGATTCGTCGACCTCGAGGATCTCGAGGGCCACCAGCGCCAGCACGTCCTGGGCCACGCGCACCTCGCGCGCCACCACGCCGTCGTCGGTGAGCTTCAGGGCCAGGATCAGCGGACGCAGCGTGATGCCCTGGATGATCAACGTGCCCACCACGACGAAGAACGCGCACAACAGCGCGAGGTCGCGGTGCGGGAAGGCTTCGGGCAGCGCGTACGCGGTTGCCAGCGTGACGATGCCGCGCATGCCCGCCCAGCTCACGACCAAACTACCCGCGACCTTCGGGATGAAATTGCCGGGCCAGCGGCCGGCGCCGAACAACCGGGCCTTGAGCCACGCCAGGCGGTTGTACGTCATGACCCAGGCGATGCGGATGACGATGACCATCGCAAGCACCGCGCCCGCGATCTGCAGGTAGTGCACGCGCTCGGCGGGCAGCAGCGATTCGAAGATGGGCCGCAGTTGCAGGCCGATGAGAATGAAGGCCAGCACGTTGAGCACGAACACCACGGTTTCCCAGACCGCGTAGGAAGGAATGCGCAATGCCGCAGGCGTGCGTTGGGGCGAGATGCGTGCCGCGGTGATGGCGTAAGCCACGATGGTCACGATCGGGGACAGGCCGATCTCGTCGGCGAGTATCCACACGCCGAAGGTGGTGGCGAACTGCAGCACGATGGCGCTCGGCACGTCGCAGAAGCGCTCGATCAGGCGCACCGAGAGGTGGGCCAGCGCGAAGCCGACCAGCGCCCCGGCGATCATGGCCACGGATAGCAGCGCCGTCGCGGTGCCGCTGAAGACGCCGCCCATGGTCACCGCCACGGCTATCCGATAAGTAAGCAGCGCCGTCGCATCGTTGAGCAGGCTCTCACCCTCGATGATCACCTGCACGCGATGCGGGATGTTCAACCGGCGCAGCACCGCCGAGGCCGCGACCGCATCCGGCGGCGCGACGATGGCGCCGATGGCGATCGCCGCGGCCCAGGACATGTCGGGCATCATGTAGCGCACCAGCCAGGCCACGCTGAAAGTGGTCAGGCCCACCGCGATGAACACCAGCGACATCACCGGGATCCAGTAACGCTTGAGATCGCGCCACGAGGTGTCGAACGCCGCATCGAGCAGCGCGGGCGCGACGAACAGCGCCAGCGTCAGCGACGGATCGAGACTGAAGCTCGGCGCGTTGGGCACGAACGCCAGCGCCGTTCCGCCGAGCGCCAGCAGCGAGGGATACGGAACCTTGAGGCGGTTGGCGAGCGCGGTGAGGACCACGGCGCCGACCAGCAGCAGGAGCAGGGACTGGAACAACAGCATGCGCCGGAGTCTACGCAGTTGTGAGGCCCCGCCGGAAGTGGCGAGGCACCCCGGGGCCATTCTGCGGGCTTCAGGCCAGCTTCTTCTCCTGCTTCTTGCGCGCCGGCAATGTCCAGCCCGGCCGCACGAAGTGGCAGGTATATCCGTCGGGATACTTCAGTAGATAGTCCTGGTGTTCTTCCTCGGCCTCCCAGAACGGGCCCGCCGGCTTCACCTCGGTCACCACCTTGCCCGGCCAAAGGCCGGAGGCTTCGACGTCGGCGATGGTGTCCTCGGCGATGCGCCGCTGCTCCTCGCTGGTGTAGAAAATGGCCGATCGATAACTGCTGCCGATGTCGTTGCCCTGCCGATCGCGCGTGGTCGGGTCGTGGATCTGGAAGAAGAACTCGAGCAACTTGCGATAGCTGATCCTGGCCGGGTCGAACATGATTTCGACGGCCTCGGCGTGTGCTCCGTGATTCCGGTACGTGGCATTCGGAGTGTTGCCGCCCGAGTATCCGACTCGCGTGGAGATCACGCCGTCGTAGCGGCGCAGCAGGTCCTGCACGCCCCAGAAGCATCCGCCGGCAAGAACGGCGCGTTCGGTGGTCATTTGCGTTCCTCCACCTGGTCGAGATAGGCACCGTATCCCTCGGCTTCCATGTCGTCGCGATGGATGAAGCGCAGTGCCGCCGAGTTGATGCAGTAGCGCAAGCCGCCGAGCTCTTCGGGGCCGTCATCGAAGACATGGCCGAGATGGCTGTCGCCGTGTGTGGAGCGCACCTCGGTACGGATCATGCCGTGCGAGCGGTCCTGCAGTTCGTTGACATTCGCGGGCTCTATGGGCTTCGAGAAACTCGGCCAGCCGCAGCCCGACTCGAACTTGGCGGACGAGGCGAACAGCGGTTCACCCGACACCACGTCGACGTAGATGCCGGGCTCATCGTTGTGCAGGTAGGCGCCTGTTCCCGGCATCTCCGTGGCGCCTTGCTGGGTGACGCGGTACTGCTCGGGCGAAAGCGCTGAAATCACCGCGGGGTCCCGCGCGAACCTGCGTGGTGGATTTTCATTGGCCGGCTTCATGGGTGCCTCCTGGGGCGCGATAGGCAAGCGTGCTCTTCCCAGGGTGGGGGCGTCCAGCGCGTTTGCACGTGCGGGTCAGCGCCTGGCGTACTCCGTGAACACGTAGTCGCGGCTCTTGACGATGGTGTGGCACGCGGCACCGCATTTGGCATCGTTGGCCTGGGGTGGCTGGCTCTTCGCGTCTCCGGGCCGGAAGGAGCTCGTCGCGGCGTCGTATTCGAACACGCCGTATCCCCAGCCGCCGCTGTCCGCGAAACGCTTGCTGTCCTTCACCATGAAGTCGACGTTCATCAGTTCGCCGGCGACGGTCGGCGGACCGGGAGCCACGGTATTGGTCTTGGGCACCCAGTGGATCTTCGCCATCTTCGCGCCGTCGGGGAATGGTTTGCCGTTGCCCGGTATGCCGGCCTGGTAGGCGGCGATCATCGCGGGGTTGCCGAGTATCGCGGCGAAGGCGCCGCCGTTCTGGCTGAGATTGATGACCTGCCAACTCTCGTAACCCTTGAACTCGGAGAACGAGAGACCTCCCGGGATCTTGACCGTGTTCTTGTCCTGCGCAGAAAGCGCGGCGCCTGTGACCACGATGACGAGCGCGAACGCGATGCCCGCAGTGCGCAATAGTTTCTTGTTGCTCATGGAATCTCCTCACTGAGTCTGCTTGCACGGGATGACCACGCGACGCATGCTGGACCCGAATCGTGTCGATTCGTAGTGCACGAAAGGGCTAGGAGGCGTGATGCACCTGCGCAAACTCGGAAATGCCGGACTGGAAGTCTCGGCGCTCGGTCTCGGGTGCATGGGACTGAGTCACGCCTATGGGCCCGCCATGGATCGTGGCGAGGCGATCCGTCTCATCCGCACCGCGGTGGAGCATGGCGTGACCTTCTTCGATACCGCGGAAATCTACGGGCCTTTTTCGAATGAGCTGCTGGTCGGCGAGGCGCTCGAGCCCTTCAGGGGGAAGGTGCGCATCGCCACCAAGTTCGGTTTCCGCATCGATTCGGAGGGCAAACAAGCTCCAGGGCTCGACAGCCGGCCGGCACACATCCGCGAGGTGGCCGAGGCTTCGCTGAAGCGGCTGCGCGTCGACACGCTCGATCTCTTATATCAACACCGTGTGGATCCGGAGGTGCCGATCGAAGAGGTGGCCGGCACCGTGGGCGAGCTCATCCGTGAGGGCAAGGTGCGGTTCTTCGGGTTGTCCGAGGCCAGCGCGAACGATGTCCGCCGTGCGCATGCGGTGCAACCGGTCACCGCGCTGCAGAGCGAATATTCGTTGTGGTGGCGCGAACCCGAGGACGACATCCTGCCGACCCTCGAAGAGCTCGGCATCGGCTTCGTTCCGTTCAGTCCGCTGGGCCGCGGATTCCTCACGGGCAAGATCGATGAATCCACGCAGTTCGACAGCACGGATTTCCGCAATCGGCTGCCACGCTTCTCGCCGGAAGCGCGCCGCGCGAATCAGTCGTTGGTGGACGTGCTCACCGCGCTCGCGGCGCAGAAGCAGGTGACGCCGGCGCAATTGGCATTGGCGTGGCTGCTGGCACAGGCGCCGTGGATCGTGCCGATCCCCGGCACCACCAAGCAGAAGCGGCTCGAGGAGAACCTGGCCGCCGCGGACGTCGAGTTGAGCGCTGCTGACCTCCGGCAGATCGAGGCCGCTGCCGCCAGCGTCAAGGTGCAGGGGGCGCGTTATCCCGAGGATCTCTCGCGGCAGATCAGCCGCTGAATCACAGCGCCGGCAGCACGAACGCGAACAGCCCTCCGAGCGCATAACTACCGAGCGCCGTCCAGTACAACACCGCGCTGATCCGGCGCAGACGCGTGCAACTGCGCGCCGCCACGGGGTCCACCGGGCAGGGCAGGCGGCGCGCGTGCCACAGCATCACGCCGGCGATGACCAGCAGCACACCCGCGATGCCGAACACCCAGCCCTTGTGCGTGGACAACCACACGAGTTGCGGCACCGCCGATACCAACCCGACGAGCACGGCTCCCGCGCCCAACGACACGAGCACTGCCGGCAGGACGCAGCAGATCAGCGTGGCGCTGCTCGCGAGCAGCGTGCCCATCGCCACGCCCACATTGCGTTGATGCGGATCGATCACTTCTTTTCCTGCTTTAGTTGCGAGCGGATCTCCTCGAGCGAGCGCTGCGTGCGGCTTATACCTTTCACGTCGTAGCCCGAATCCGTGAGTGCCTTCGTGAGTTCGGCGTCGGGGATGTCCGCGCCATCCTTCGTGGCGACGGCCACGAGCTTGTCCTCGAGGCTCACCACCACGTCGGCGGTGGCCGGGTTCTTGCGCAGCGTCTTCTCGATGCCTTGGGCACAGAAGCCACACACCAGTCCATACACTTTCATCTCGATGGTGCCCGCATTTGCGAGGCCGGTGAGCATTGCGATCGTGCAGAAAATGAGCTTTTTCATGAAATCACTCCAATTCAAAAGTTGACCATGGCCATGGCCTGAAGCTTGCCTTCGTCGGTGACGCCGGCTTCGAGCCAGGCGCCACGCCTGAACAGCCGGAGCAGCAGCGACCACTCCGTGCCATCGTGGATGCCGCCGTCGATGCGGCGGCCCTGCACCACGAACCAGGTGGCCAGCGAGTCGAAGTCATGTTTGTAAGGCGCGATGCCCAGCTGCAGCGTGTCGATGCGATGCGAGAAGGCGTCGGCGCGGTGCAGATCGGTCTTGATCGACGCGTACACGCGCCGAGTCTCGTAGTCGAACTGCGCGCCGGCATTACCCGCGAGCTGATGTTCGTTCAGCTCGCTGACATAGGCCTGGCCGGCGCCGCCCCACAGGAACACATTCGCCTGCGCATCTTCCATGTTCCAGCGCTTGGCGAGGTAGTTCACGCGCGCATACGCGATCTCGCGCCGCCGCTGGTCGATGTCACTCGCGAGCTCGAGGTAACCGCCACCCAGCGACAGGTAGTACTTCGGCGCGTAGAACACCTGCGCCTCCGTCATGGTGCCCGCGCCGTATTCGGCCATGACCGTGGTGCCATGCGAGAAGGCAATCGGCTTGGCCTGTGCCAGCGTCACTGCGCCCGCGAGCAGGCCCGCGCACGCGATTCGAAACAGGTTCATGGGAACCCTCCATCGTCGATCAGCAAAGCGATCGCGGCCGCGATCGCGCCCAACAGCAGGTCAGGCGATCGGTGGAGGCTTGAGTGGAGGGTCGGAAGGAGAGGTGAGCGAGACTGCCAACGCGATCTCGGGCCGTTCATGCGAAGTCACGACGCCGACCACGAACACGCTCGGTGTCAGAGCCGCCGCCAGTGAACACAGGGTCAGGCAATCGCTCATCGAGCCGCCACCGTCCGGGCAGCAGGGGCAACCCTTCTCATGCGTGGCGGATGTGGCCATTTCGTCGCAGTGGGTGCCACTGCTCGCGTGCGAATCCGGCGCAAACGCCATGGCCGGCACGGCCAGCAGCAACTGCCCGGCAATGACGAGGCTGACGATGTATTTCAGGAAATGGCGCACGACATCACTCTAGGCGCATCGATGCGGATGCGCCACCCAGGGATATCAGAGGTACCCGCCGGCGCCAAGTTCCGTGACACATGCACGCCGGCGGGATGCCGCTAGTTGGCCGTGACCTGGACGCGCGTGCCGCCGACGCTCGAATCGAGCAATTCGAGCCCGAAATCCTGCTCTCCCGGACCGGCCCTGACGAGCAGGTTGTCGCCGATGACCTCGCTCTTGAAGCGCTTCTTCGGAAGTTGCGCCTTGAACGCCTCGGCGAGGTCACGGGTCATGTGCATTTCGCCATTTCCCTTCTTGATGTCGGCATCGACCAGGATCGGCTCTCCCTCGTGTGGGGTGACCCGAAAGTGCATCTGGCCGTCGCTGGTCGCAGCGCCGTGCATGGCGACGTGCCACCTGGCAGCCGGCGCGGGCGCGCTCGCCGCCAGGGCCACGTGGGCCAGCACACCGAGCGCCATGACGGCGCAGGACTTCAACATTCGCGTGTTCATGAATTTTCCTTGTATGTTCAGACGAGGCCCTTCTCGCGCAGCTCTTCCTTGAAGTACGCGTAGAAAATGGGCGCGGCGATCAGCCCGGTGATGCCGAAAGCGGCTTCCATCACCAGCATGGCAATCAGCAGTTCCCATGCGCGCGCGTTGATGTGCGAGCCGATGATGCGCGCGTTCAGGAAATACTCGAGCTTGTGGATCACGATCAGATACACGAGCGATGCCAGCGCCACCGGCACGCCCTGGCTCAGGCAGACGATGACGATGGCGGTATTGGAGATCAGGTTGCCGATGATGGGCAGCAGGCCGACGACGAAAGTGAGCGCAACCAGGATCTTCACCAGCGGCAGGTCCACGCCAAATGCCCGCAGTACCACGTCGAGATACAGCCACGTGAAGAACGTGTTGATCAGCGAGATCCAGAACTGCGCGAACACCACGCGCTGGAACGAGGAGGCGAGCCGCGACGCATGCCGGGCGATGTCGTCGGCGAGAGGCGTGCGCACCGGGTGCGTGGACGCCTTCTGCATGGAGACCAGCGCGCCGATGACCATGCCCAGCAGGATGTGCGCGAGCGATCGGCCGATGCCGCGACCGGCGAGCTGCAGGGATTCGGAGTTCGTTCGCAGCCACTCGGCGACAGTCACGCGCAGGGTCTCAGAATCGTCAGGTACGTAGTCGCGCAGGAACGCCGGCAGGATGGCGCGCGCGTCTTCGATGATCTGCGCCATGCGCTCCATGAGCACGGGCACGCTCTCGCCACTGTTGCGCACGAAGGCCACGAGGCCGACGCCGATGCCGATGAGCGCGGCGATCACGGCACTGGCGATCAGGGTGACTGCAAGAATGCGCGGCCCGTCGCGTCCCAGCGCGCGCAGGCGCAGCCACGGCGTGAGCACATCGACCAGCTTGAACACCAGGAGGCCCGCGAGCAGCGCGGACAGCAGGTGCAGCTTGATGATCAACGCGAGGACCACCGCGGCAATGATCCAGGCCGCGATGTCGGCCCGCGTGACGGGCTTGGGAAGGAGAGCCGCGGAGCTGTCGTTCACGCGGCTTGCCTCATTCACGCCGACTTCTTGACCGGCCCCGCCTCGAGCACCTTCTTCATGCGCTCGATGCACTTCTCGAGCGTCGCCATGCTGGTGGCGAAGGACGCGCGGAAATGTCCGGGCGCACCGAATGCGGAACCCGGCACCACGGCAACACCCGCGTCGTTGATGAGCATCTCGGCGAATGCGTTGTCATCCTTGCAGCCGAACTCCGCCATGGCGCGCGAGCAGTCGGCCCAGGCGTAGAACGCGCCGGCGGCCGGCAGCGCTACGATGCCGGGCAGGCTGTTGAGCGCGGCGATGAAATAGTCATGGCGCTTCTTGAATTCGGCGTTCATGGCTTCCACCGGCTTCTGGTCGCCGGTGAGCGCGGCCAGCGCGGCCTTTTGCGTGATGGAGCAGGCGTTGCTGGTGCTCTGGCCCTGGATGGTCGACATGGCGTTGACGATCTCCTTCGGGCCACCGCAGTAGCCGAGGCGCCAGCCGGTCATCGCATAGGACTTCGACACGCCGTTGATGGTGACGGTGCGGTCGTAGAGCTCCGGCGCCGCCGTGAGCAATGAGCAGAACGGTTCGTTGCCCCACCAGATCTTCTCGTACATGTCGTCCGTGCCGATGAGCACGCGCGGGTGCTGCAGCAGCACGTCCGCGAGCGCGCGCCACTCGGCGCGCGTGTACGCGGCACCCGTGGGGTTACAGGGCGAGTTGATGAGCAGCAGGCGGGTCTTCGGCGTGATGGACGCTTCGAGCTGGCGCGGCGTGAGTTTGTAACCCTGCGTAGCCTTGCAGTCAGGCGTCACGGGCAGGCCGTCCGCGAGCAACACCATGTCCGGGTAGCTCACCCAGAACGGCGCCGGGATCACGGCCTCGTCGCCCGGATCGAGCACGGCCATGCAGAGGTTGTAGATGGTCTGCTTGGCGCCCGAGCTCACCAGGATCTGGTTGCGCTCGTACGAGATCTGGTTGTCCTTCTTGAACTTCTCGATGATCGCGTCCTTGAGCTCGACGATGCCGTCGACGTTCGTATAACGCGTGAAGCCCTTGTTGATCGCCTCGACACCGGCCTGGGCGATGTGCTTGGGCGTGTCGAAATCCGGCTCGCCGGCCCCGAGGCCGATGATGTCCTTGCCCTCGGCCTTCAGTTTCGCGGCACGCGCGGTGACAGCGAGAGTGGGCGAGGGCTTGACGCGCTGAACGCGTCGCGAGAGCTGGTTGGGCACAGGCGAACCTTATTAAAGATGTGTGGGGGTTGGGATCGTCAAACGGGCGCGTATATTACGCGATCCCGCGCCATCGGCGACAGGCCAGTGAGCGCGTAAACCCCTGAAAAGGTGGCAATTTAGGCGTCCGCCCCGAGGACGGCCCATTTCCGGCGCCACATACAGTGGTCCGGCTGTCGCGGCACTGGATGGAACCCGGTCCGCCCTTGGTGATTGGATGCGCTCATGGAACACAAACCTTTCGTACTGAAATCGGACTACCAGCCCTCGGGCGACCAGCCCCAGGCCATCGCGAAGCTCGTCGAGGGCATCACCGACGGCTTCCGCAGCCAGACCTTGTTAGGTGTCACCGGCTCCGGCAAGACTTTCGTGGCGTCCAACGTGATCGCGCAGGTGCAGCGACCGACGCTGGTACTGGCGCACAACAAGACGCTGGCGGCGCAGTTATACGGCGAGTTCAAGGAGTTCTTCCCCGAGAACTCGGTGGAGTACTTCGTCTCGTATTACGACTACTACCAGCCCGAGGCCTACGTGCCTTCGAGCGACACGTACATCGAGAAGGACGCCTCGATCAACGAACACATCGAGCAGATGCGCCTATCGGCGACCAAGGCGCTGCTCGAGCGTTCGGACGCGATCATCGTGGCGACGGTGTCGGCCATCTACGGCCTCGGCGATCCCGAGAGCTACCACGAGATGATCCTGCACCTCAATCGCGGCGAACGCATGGATCAGCGCCGGCTGCTGCGACGCCTGGCGGACATGCAGTACACGCGCAACGAGCTCGACCTGCAGGCGGGTACCTATCGCGTGCGCGGCGACGTCATCGACGTGTTCCCGGCGGAATCCGCGCGTGAGGCGGTGCGCATCGAGTTGTTCGACGAGACGGTGGATTCGCTGGCGTTGTTCGATCCGCTCACCGGCGAGGTGCTGCGCAAGGTGCCGCGCTACACGGTGTATCCGGGTTCGCACTACGTCACGCCTAAGGAGCGCCTGATCGGCGCCATCGACCAGATCCGCGAGGAGCTGCGCGACCGGCTGAAAGTACTGCGCGAGCAGAACAAGCTGGTCGAGGCGCAGCGTCTCGAACAACGCACCATGTTCGACATGGAAATGATGAAGGAAGTCGGCTATTGCGCGGGCATCGAGAACTACTCGCGCTACCTCAGCGGCCGCGCGGCGGGCGAGCCGCCGCCGTGCCTGTTCGACTATCTGCCGGGCAATGCGCTGCTGTTCATCGACGAGTCGCACCAGACCATTCCGCAGCTCGGCGCCATGTACAAGGGCGACCGCTCGCGCAAGGAGACGCTGGTCGAATACGGCTTCCGGTTGCCGAGTGCGCTCGACAATCGACCGCTCAAGTTCGAGGAGTGGGAGCAGCTCGCGCCGCAGATGGTGTTCGTGAGCGCCACGCCGGGACAATACGAGTCGCGGCACGCGGCCCAGACGGTGGAGCTGTTGCTGCGCCCGACGCACCTGGTGGATCCGGAGGTGGAGGTCCGGCCGGTGGCCACGCAGGTGGACGACGTGCTGTCGGAGATCAACAAGCGCGTGGCCATGGACGAGCGCGTGTTGATCACCACGCTCACCAAGCGCATGGCCGAGGATCTGACCGAGTACCTGCACGAACACGGCGTCAAGGTGCGTTACCTGCACTCGGACGTGGAGACGGTCGAGCGCGTGGAGATCATCCGCGACCTGCGCCTCGGCAAGTTCGACGTGATCGTGGGCATCAACCTGCTGCGCGAGGGGCTCGACATGCCCGAGGTGTCGCTGGTGGCCATCCTCGATGCGGACAAGGAGGGCTTCCTGCGCTCGGACAACTCGCTGATCCAGACCATGGGTCGGGCGGCACGCAACGTGAACGGCAAGGCCATCCTGTACGCCGACACCATCACGGGGTCCATGCAACGCGCGATGGAAGAGACGCGGCGCCGGCGTGAAAGACAGGTGGCGTTCAACCTGGAGCACGGGCTCACCCCGCAGAGCATCCGCAAGAACGTGCGCGACATCATGGAAGGCGCGCGCGCGGATACCACGGACTTTGGTTACAAGATGGGCCGCAAGAAACGCGGCGCGGAGGAAGCGGCGCCGAACCTGCGCATGCTGAGCCCCGAGCAGATCGTGCGCGAGATCAAGCGGCTGGAGGCCGAGATGTACAAGCGCGCGCGCAACCTGGAATTCGAGGAAGCGGCGCGGTTGCGGGACACCATCGAGAAGATGAAGCAGCAGGAGCTGGGGCTGGTGATTCCCGGTGCGCAAGGCAGTCGCGCTGGATGACGGGCATCGTCGAGTCGATTGCACCCGCGCGCCCGCGCTGGCAGCGCGAGCTGGCCGAGGCGGTCACCGATGCGCGCGAGTTGCTGGGCATTCTCGGACTGCCGGCCTCCATGGCTGAGGCCGCGGAACGCGCGGGGGCGGCATTCGGGCTGCGTGTCACGCGCAGCTTCGTCGCACGCATGCGGCGTGGCGATGCCCATGATCCGTTGCTGCGGCAGGTTTTGCCGCTGAGCGAAGAGCTCATTGAGGTCGGCGGTTACACCTCGGACCCGCTGGAGGAGGCTGCGGCGCGCCGTGCTCCGCAGCTGCTGCACAAATACGCGGGCCGCGCGTTGCTGATCGCCACGGAAGCCTGCGCCATCCATTGCCGCTACTGTTTCCGGCGCGAGTTTCCATACTCCCTGCCTGACACCACTTCGCGGTGGGGAGAGGCGCTGGCGGTCATTGCGCAGGACTCGAGCATCCGGGAAGTCATCCTGAGCGGCGGCGATCCGTTGTCGCTGAGCGATGCGCGGCTCACGCAGCTCACCGATGCGCTCGGGAAGATTCCCCATCTCGAGAGATTGCGCGTGCACACGCGCCAGCCCATCGTGCTGCCGTCGCGGGTGGATGAAGGGCTGGTGGAGTGGTTGCGTACGATCCGGGTTCCGACGGTCATGGTCGTGCACAGCAATCATCCGAACGAGATCGACGCCGAGGTGCGCGCCGCCTGCGGGAGGCTGCGTGCGGCGGGCGTCACGCTCCTCAATCAATCGGTATTGTTGCGCGGCGTGAACGACGATGTCGGCACGCTGGAGCGGCTTTCCGTGGCGCTCATGGACGCGGGGGTGCTGCCTTATTACCTGCACCTGCCAGATCGCGTGCGCGGCACGGCGCACTTCGATGTCGCGGAGCGCGCGGCCCAACAACTCATCGCGGAGCTCATGGGCCGCCTGTCCGGTTACCTGGTGCCGCGGCTGGTGCGCGAGGTGCCCGGGGCCAGCTCGAAAGTGCCGGTGGCATCGCTGCCGGGCTGATCCGCGAGCCGCCGGCATTCCGCTCTAGGAACGGGAAGTTCGCACATTTCAACGCCGCGGCTTCCCGGCAGCCATGGTTTCCCGCAAAACCCTAATGCAGAATCGCCTCCCGTCGTGCGCGGGCCGGAGGCTCCTTGGCGGAAGGGTTCGAAGAGCGGTTCTCCGCGAGTTACGCCGACATCCTGAAGCTGGCGCGGGCGCGGCTGTCGCGCGAGCGGGCGCCGGTTTCCACGGTGACCCTGGCGCACGAGTTGTATCTCAACCTGCGCAACCGGCAGGACCTTCAATTCCCGAGTGCAGGTGCGTTCATGGCCTACGCCAGCCGCGCCATGCGCTCGTTGCTGGTCGACATGGCGCGCGAACGCATGGCGCAGAAGCGCTCGGCGGAGCTCATACCCTTGACCCTGGGGGTCGATGTTCCCGATCTCGGCGGCACACCCGAACAGCTGGTGGCGCTCGACGAGGCGCTCACGCGCCTGGGCAATGTCGACGCGCGGCTCATGAAGGTGGCCGAGCTGCGCGTGATCATGGGGCTGGAAGTCACCGAAATCGCCACGGCACTCGGCATCTCCGAACCGACGGTGAAACGCGATTGGCAACGCGCCAAGGCTTTCCTCCACGAGGCGCTTGGAGTGTCGCCATGAGCGACGTCGATGCACTCGACTGGCTCGACCGGCTGCTCGCCGCCGACGAAGCGGGCCGCGCCGCTTCACTGGATTCACTCGCGGCGCGCGACCCGGCTCTGCACGCGCGGCTGCAAAGACTGCTGGCCACGGCGCTGGCGCCGGAACATTCGCGCGATCTTGCGGCTCCGGTACTCGGCGTCGCGCGGCTGCTCGATGCCACGCGCGCATTGCAGCCGGGTGACGTGCTCGCGGGCTACCGGCTCATCCGCGAGATCGGCCGTGGTGGGATGTCCGTGGTGTGGATGGCCGAGCGTGCCGACGGAACCCTGAAACGTGCCGTTGCCTTCAAGATGCCGATGTTCATACTGCAGGGCGCAGGCGACCTCGAGCGCTTCACGCGCGAGCGCGACGTACTGGCGAGCCTCTCGCATCCGCACGTCGCGCGACTGTACGACGCGGGCGTGTTGCCCTCGGGTCAGCCATTCATCGTGCTGGAGTACGTGGACGGGCAGCCGCTCGGGGCGCATTGCGACTCGCGAAGACTCGATGTGCGCGCACGCCTGCGGCTCTTCCTCCAGGTGCTGGCCGCGGTGGCGCATGCCCACAAGCACCTGGTGGTGCACCGCGACCTCAAGCCCTCCAACATCCTGGTGGATGCGGACGGGCAGGTGAAGCTGCTCGATTTCGGCATCGCCAAACTACTGGGCGAGAACGAGGGCGCGGCGCTGACACAACTCATGGGCGCGGCGCTGACCCCGCTGTATGCCGCGCCGGAACAATTGCGCAATGCCACCATCTCGACGCTCACCGATGTGTACTCGCTCGGCGTGGTGCTGTTCGAGCTGTTGACCGGAGAGCTGCCATATCGCGGCGCCCACGGCAGGGCGACGCTGGTCGAGGTACTCGAAACTCAGGGTCGCGGCGCGTTGCCGCGCCTGGGTCATGGGCTCGACGAGGATCTGGAGACCATCGTGGGCAAGGCGCTGCGTATTGCGCCCGACGAACGCTACGCCTCGGTCACGCATCTGGCCGACGACATCGCGCGCTTTCTGGACCGCAAACCCATCGCGGCCCGACGGCCGTCGGTGTTGTACACGCTGCGGCTGGCGCTGGCGCGGCATCGGCTGGCGAGCGGCGTCGCGGCGGTGGGCCTGGCGCTGGTGATGGGCGCCAGCGTCGTCGCGTGGGCGCAGCACCGCGAATCGCGCGCGCACGCGGAGCGCACCGCGGCCGTGCGCGACTTCATGTTCAACCTGGTGGATGAAGCCGAAGCCGCCGAAGGTCAGGTGGGCGAGGTGACGGGTCGCCAGATGGTCGACGGCGCCGTGGCGCGCGCGCGCGCGGATTTCGGCGCGCAGCCGCTGCTGCAGGGTGAGTTGTTAGGTGAGCTCGGCCGCATGTACGTGCGCCTGGGCGCCGCCGACGCGGCGGTACCGGTGCTCGAGGAATCGGTGGCGACGTTGGCGAAGCACGCGCACGCCGACGATGCGGCGCTCAACAAGGCGCGCGCCTTCCTCGCGCAGGCGCTGCTGCACGGTGCGGGCGACACCGCGCGCATCCAGGCGCTCGCGGCACAGGCGCGCGGTGCCTGCGCCGGCGAGGATGTGGAGTGCGCCAAGGCGCGGGCCTATGGCGGCAGCATCCTGGGCCAGCTCGCCTCCAATGCGGGAAACAAGGAGCAGGCACTGGTCGACATGCGCCGCAGCGCCACGGACACCGAATTCGCGTTCGGCACGCAGAACCCGGAAACCGCGATGACCTGGATGAGTGTGGCCATCATGGCGCGTAACACCGGGCACATGGTGGAAGCGGGGCAGTCCATGGAGCGCGCGTTGCGTGCGGCGCAGGGATTGCGCCTGCGCGCCGCCGATCGCGTCGAGCTCGAGCGCACCATGGCGCTCGTCGACCTGGATCTCGGCCACTACAACGCGGCGCGCGACCGGTTGCTCGCGCTGGCCACGCAGGACTCGAGCCCGCAGGAGCGCGCGCTGCAGCTTCGCATTCTCGCCAACGTATACGTCGAGCTCGGCGACACCCCGAACGCGCTGCGCAGCGCCGCGGCCGCGGTGGCGTCCGCGCCGCAGGACGAAAAATCCGCCGCTCTGGCGTTCGCGCGCCAGGTGCAGGCGCGCGCGCTGCTGCTGGCGGGCCAGCCGTCCGCGGCAGTGGCGGAGTTCGACGCCGTGATCCGCGGCCTGCTGGCGGCGGGCCGTTCGCCGGAGGGCATCGAGGTGCTGCGCGCGCAACGTTTGCGCGCGCTGGCGCTCGGCGCCGCGGGTCGTGAGGCGGAAGCGCTGGCAGCGCTGCGCGAGCTGGAAGCGCGTTTCGCGGCGCTCGAAGGCTCGCCGGTCGAACACGGATTGACCCTCGATCAGCTCGGCATGGCCGAGCGGCGCGCCGGGAATCTGGACGCGGCGCGCGCGGCGCACGCGGCGGCGCGCATCCAATTGCTGCGGCAGTTGCCGGAGCAGCATCCATACCTGGTTCAGAACAGGGCGCTGCGCGGCGGCGCCTGACAACAACGGGAGAGCGACAATGAAAACTTCGATACTTCGCGGTCTGGCGATCTTTGCGGCCGGTGCGGGCTGCGCCGTCGTGGCGGGCGGTTGGTGGCCGCCGCCGGAGACCAATCCGGAGGAGTTCGGCGTGCGCCTGCAGAAGGTGAGCCGCGAGCTGGCCGAGATCGGTCTGTACGCCGTGGCGACCCGTGATGGCGTGGTGGCGCTCGATCCGAATCCGGCCGCCTGCACGCCCACGCCGCAGCCCGACATCATGGAAGGCCGCGCCGTGAATCCGGTGCTGCTGGCACGCGCTGTCGACGCCGTCGAGGGTTACAACGACGGGCGCATCGCGGGCGTGAAAGTCGGCATCATCGTTCGGCCGCCCTGCAAACCGGAATAATCACTTCGTCGACTTGTCTTCGGGCAGGCCGAGCTTCTTGTACAGGTCACGACGGGCGTTCTTGTCGCCGTCGATGACCTTGTGGGCGTAGGCGGCGACGTCGAGGGCGACGGCGCGCGGCACGACGATGACGCCGTCGCCATCGGCCACGACGACATCGCCGGGCATGACGAGCACGCCGCCGAGCACGATGGGACGGTTGACGGACTCGACTTCGTTGCGGCCGGGGCGGATGCCGCGGCCCACCTGCTTGAGATACAGCGGCACCTTCTCGGCGATGATCTCGTCGGTGTCGCGGCAGGTGTTGCTGGTGATGACGCCGACGGCGCCATGCAGCTTCCAGTTCATGATGTTGTTGGAACCGATGGAGCCGACGTCGGTCTCGGGCGCCTCTTCGATGACCACCACGCTGCCTTCACGCAGCAGCGGCACGAACGGCTCGGGCGTGCGCTGCGTGTAGAAATCTCCCACCCACTTGTCGAACTCGGCCTCGGTTCGCTTGCCGGCCGGCGGTTGCTGGGTGGGCACGTAGCGCACGGTGACGGCGATACCGGTGATCCGGTGCGAGTAGTTGGTAGTGTCCTTCCACAGTGAGTGGATCTCGGGATTGACCAGGCCTATGTCCTGCAGCCCGACGAAGTCCATGCCGTCCGATACGTCAGCCACGCGCAGTCCCTCGAAGGCCTTCAGCACCTTGCGATCGTCGTCGATCGTGTAGACCTTGACCGGCATGAGCGTGGCGCCGCCGCGCAGAGTCTCTCCCGCGTCCGCGGCTGCGCAGCTCTGGGCGATCGCGAGGCCTAACAAAATCATGGCAACGCCGTGTGTCTTCATTTTCTCCCCCCGTCAGTCGAATACGCGTCGTGATGTCAGAATTTTCTTACGATACCAAGCCGGCCGGGCGGTTGGTCATTTGTGGTCAGGCCACTGGCCGGGCGGACATATCGCGGCGCCGTGCGCGGCATTACCTTACGTCACCCGCGCCATCCAGTCACGGCAATGAACGACCTCCTAACATCCCGCGCCCACGGATCGGCGCGCGAGGCAGCATCCGTGCCCGCGCGCGCCAGCATCCTGCTCGTGGATGACAAGCCGGCGCGACTGCTCACCTACGAGGCCATCCTCTCCGGCCTCGAAGTGAATTGCGTGCGCGCTCATTCCGGTACCGAAGCGCTCGAGAAACTGCTGTCGCAGGATTTCGCGGTGATCCTGCTCGACGTGCACATGCCGGACATCGACGGCTTCGAGGTGGCACGCATGGTGCGCCAGCATCCGCGCCTCGAGCGCATGCCGATCATTTTCGTCACCGGCGTCAATGTTGCCGAAATGGACATCCTGCGCGGCTACGAAGTGGGTGCCATCGACTACATCGCGGTGCCCGTCGTACCCGAGATCCTGCGCAGCAAGGTCGCGATATTGGTCGAGCTCTATCAACGGCGGGCCGAGCTGCAGCGGCTCAACGTCGAGCTCGCCGCGGCGCGGTCGCAACTCGCCGATGATCTCTCGCGCGACACGGCCGGCCATCGCCGCACGGAGGCGGCGCTGCGCGACAGCGAACGGGTGTTCAAGGCGCTGGTCGAGAATGCGACCGTCGGCGTAGCCCGCAATTCGCTGGCGGGAAAGTTTCTGTACACCAATCCCGGCTTTTGCCAGATGGTGGGTTACAGCGCGGATGAGCTGGCGCGGATGACCTGGCAGCAGATCACGCATCCCGAGGATCTGCACATCGACATCGCCCAGGCCAGGCGCCTGATCGCCGGCGAAGCCACCAGCTACACGGTGGAGAAGCGCTACATCCGCAAGGGTGGCGCCATCGTGTGGGTCAGCCTGCATGGCAGCTTCGTCAAGGGCGAAGACGGCACGATGACCGGCATGGCGGTGGTCGTGGACATCACCGAGCGGCGGCTGGCGGACGAGAAACTGCGCGCCGCCGACCGGCGCAAGGACGAGTTCCTCGCCATGCTGGCGCACGAGCTGCGCAACCCGGTCGCGCCGATTCTGAGCGTGGCCGAAGCGCTGGCACAGATGCTGGGCGACAATCCGCGTCAACAAGCGCTGGTCACGATCGTGCAGCGACAGACGTCGCACCTCTCGCGGCTGCTCGACGACCTGCTCGACGTGGCGCGCATCACGCAAGGCCGCATCGAGCTGCGTCGCGAGGTCGTGTCCCTGGGCGAGTGCATCGCCGCTGCCTGCGAAAGCGCCGACCCGTTGTTTCGCGCAAGGCAGCAGACGTTGCGCGTGGAGCAGGACCAGACGCTGTTCCTGCACGCCGATCGCGTGCGCATCGCGCAATGCATCGGCAACCTGCTGGGCAACGCGGCGCGCTACAGCGGCGATGGCAGCGAAATATATCTACGCAGCTGGCGTGACGGAGATCAGGCGGTGGTGACGGTGCGCGACGACGGCGCCGGCATCGCGGCGGAGCTGCTGCCGCACATCTTCGACCTTTTCGCGCAGGGCGAGCGCGGGCTGGATCGCTCGCAGGGTGGTCTCGGGATCGGTCTCACCGTGGCACGCAAGCTGCTCCAGATGCACGGCGGTGACATCGAGGCGGCGAGCGATGGCGCGGGCAAGGGCGCCACATTCACGATCCGCCTGCCGATCACCGACCAGCGGGGCGCGGCGGTACCACCGCAGAGCACCGCGAGTGCCACGCGGCGCGTGCTGGTCATCGATGACAATCGCGACGCCGCGGATTCGATGGCGGTATTGCTGCAGCTCGATGGTCACGAGGTCGCCGCGGTGTACAGCCCGGAGCAGGGCATCGAAACCGCGGCCCGGTTCGCACCCGACATCGTGTTGCTGGATATCGGCATGCCCACGATGGACGGCTACGAGGTCGCGCGGCGACTCATCGAAAACGGCTTCAAGGGACGCTTGATCGCGATCAGCGGTTATGGCGAGGCGAACGACAAACGACGCGCGGCCGCTGCCGGATTCTTCGCGCATCTCTCGAAGCCGGTCGATTACGCGACGCTCGAAAAGGTCATGTCCGCGTCCTAGGCACCAGGCACAGCAGCAGCAGCGACGCGCCGAATACCGGTAGCAGGATCCCGAGCGTCACGATGGTGGTACCCAACGCCCAGCGGATGCGGAAACCTGCCACTTGCGGTGCAGGGATCCCGAGCGACCCGTCCGGCCGGCGTCTCCACCACATCACGATGGCCGAGACGCACAACAGCAGCAGGCCCGAGGCGGTGAGCAGGCCAAGCGCCTGGTTCGCGGCGCCGAACAGCTGGCCTTCGTGTGCGGCCACGCCGATGCCGACCACGCGATCGACCAGCGGCTTCGAGCCGAAACCCTGGTCGCGTTGCAGCTCGCCGTCGAGCCCGAACTCCAGCTCGCGCACGCGCGGGCGGTTCTGCGTCTCGCTGCGCACCCGCCAGAACGGCTGACGGTCCGAGGGTAGATAGACCCGCACCGGCGGATCGAGCTGCAGCGCCGTCACGCGCCGCACGATCTCGTCGAGGGCTACGGGTGAGCTCAGCACGTGCGCCGACATGTCGCGCAGGTGCTCGGCGTGTTCCGCGGAGCGGCCGGCGCTCCAGTCCTGCTTCGAGTCCGGCGCGCCGAGCGACCGCAGTTCCTTGAAGCCCGCGCCCCAGATCGGCGTCCACGGCAGCGCGGTGACCAGCAGGAACAGCGCCAGCGCCGAGATCCAGATGCCCGCGACGGCGTGCAGGTCGCGCCAGAACACGCGCCGGCCGGATCTCGGGCGCGGGAACAATACGCCGGCCAGCCCACGCGTCTCCCGCGGCCACCACAGGTACAGGCCGGTGACGAGCATGATGACGGCCCAGCTCGCCGCGAGCTCCACCAGGATGGATCCCGTGCGCCCAGCGAGCAGCTCGCCGTGGATGGTCTTCACCACTTCCGTGAGCCGCGCGGTGTGCGGCACGCTCTTGAGGATGGCCAGTGTCTCGGGGTGCACGTAGACGATGCGCCCGGTGCCAGCCGGTGAGTAGAGGTGCACGCGCACCGCGTCGTCCGGCTCGCGCGGGATCTCATAGACGAAGAGCTTCGAGCCGGGCAGCGAAGCAATCGCCGCCGCGATCTGCGCTTCGCCGCTGGCGCGTCGACCGGTCGTCTCGAGCGTATCGACGTCGCGATCGGCGAAGGCATCGATCTGCGGCTTGAACAGGTATATCGAGCCGGTCAATGCCAGCACGATCACGAACGGGATGCAGAAGAGACCGGCGTGGAAGTGCCAGCGCCAGAGGGCTCGGTAGGTGAGAGTCATGTGCCGGGGCGTTCTACCATGTGAGGGCTCCAAGATGCCTGAAAAGTCTGCGGTTTCGGACTGTCAGTTGCCTTTCCCACTTTCCTCACCGGGCACCCTGATGTATCTTTCGCGCCCTCCCACGGCAGTCGCGTAGCTCAGTGGTAGAGCACCTCCTTGACATGGAGGTGGTCGGTGGTTCGATCCCACTCGCGACTACCAATTCCCTTACAGACCGGTTGCGGCACCGCGGCGATTCTCGCCGTATGTCCAAGTTTCTCCGGCTGCTCCAAGCCACCTTCTAGATGTGCGTTCACGAGCCCGTGCACTGGCACTGAGTTTCGCGCTGCTGGCGACGGCAGCGGTGCGCGCGGCCGGCGTCGATGTGGACGTCGAAGGACTCAACGATGAAATGCGCGACGCAGTGCGCTCCACGCTGCAGATAGCCGACTACGGCAAGCGCGAGATTTCGCCGGCCGAGCTGCGCGCCGCCTTCAAGAACGCCGACGAGCAGATTCGCAAGGCGCTCGAGCCCTTCGGGTTTTACGACGTCGAGATCGACAAGAACCTGAGCGGCGATGCCAGCGCCGGGTGGAAAGCCCACTTCAAGGTCACGCCCGGCCAGCCGGCCATCGTGCGCGATCAGCACGTCGAGGTGCGTGGCGAAGGCAAGGAGCAACGGCGGGTGGCCGAGGCCGTGGCCGGGTTCGCGCCGCGCGTGGGCGACCGGCTGGATCACGCGACGTATGAGGCCAGCAAACAGGTCATCGACAGCTCGCTGCGCGGCTCGGGTTACCTCGACGCGAAATACGCGCAGCGTCGCGTAACCGTGCGGCCCGAACAGGAAAGCGCGGACATCAACCTGGTGTGGGACAGCGGTCCGCGTTATCGCTTCGGGCCGGTGCGGTTCTCCGGCGATGCGCCGTTCCCGGACTCGTTCCTGCAGGAGTTCGTGCCCTGGCGCGGACGCGAGGATGCCTATTTCAATTCCGAGCAGGTGCTGACGCTGCAGCAGCGGCTCGTGGATGCGGACTACTTCGAGCTGGTTTCGGTGCAGCCCGCGCTCGACGAGAAGAAAGACGGCGCCGTGCCCATCGACGTGCTGCTGAATCGCGACGAGCGCACGGTGTATTCGGGCGAGGTGTACTACAGCACGGACTTCGGCGCCGGTGTGCGCGTCGGCGCGGAGCGGCGCTGGCTCAACAAGAAGGGTCACAAGGCGGACATACAGGCCGAGTATTCGCAACGGCTGCAGGAAATCGCCACGCACTACAAGATTCCGCGTCCGGGGCGCGAAGACCGCTCGTACGATTTCGGCGTCGCGTATCGCGATGAAACCACCGACGTGAGCCGCTCGCGCAATTTCCAGATCGCGGCCTCGCGGTCCGAACGGCGCTGGCACGGGTTCACGCGCACCATCGGACTCAAGTACCTCAAGGGCGACTTCGCGATCGGTGACGAGGACGAACCCGAGACGCTCGAATTCGGCGAGTCGCAGCTGTTGTTTGCCGAAGGCACGCTGAGCCGACGCCGCCTCAACGACCGGGTGCAGCCGCGCCGCGGCTACGTGCTCGATTTCGGCGTGCGGCTCGCGAGCGAAGCGATTGTCTCTGATACGGACATTGCGCAGACCTGGGGACGGCTGACCTGGCTGCTGCCGCAGGGTGAGCGCAACCGCTTCAAGTTCCGCGCGGAGGCGGGTGCGATGACTGTGGGAAATTTCGACGCCTTGCCGCCGGATCTGCGTTTCTACGCCGGCGGCGACCGTTCGATCCGCGGCTTCGATTACCACGCCATAGGCGAGACCAGCGCCGTGGGCAACGTGATCGGCGGCAAGTACCTGCTGCTCGGCAGCGCCGAGTACGAGTACTACTTCAACGACTCCTGGGGAGCGGCGATCTTCTCCGATGCGGGCGACGCCTTCAGCGAGGACTTCAACCTCAATGCTTCGGTGGGTGTGGGTGTGCGCTGGCGCTCTCCGCTCGGGCCCATCCGGGTGGACTTTGCGATTCCGGTGAAAACCGAGCTCGAGAAGTCCTTTCACATCCACGTGCTGCTGGGGCCGGACATATGACGCGCGGACGCAAGATCGTCGCGTGGTCCGCGGGCGTGTTGCTGCTCACGCTGCTGCTGGTGGCAGGCTTCGTGAGCTGGGTGCTGTTCACGAACGCGGGCGCACGCTGGGTGGCTGGCACCGTGACCGAAAAATTCGCGCCGCAAGTTCGCTACTCGAGCATCGAGGGCACGATTGCGGGCCGGCTCGAAATCCGCGATTTTCGCTTCGAGGGTGATGCTTATACGGCGAAGGTGCGCATCGCCCACCTGAGCGTGGACCCGACACTCTCCATGCTGTTTTCACGGGTGCTGCGCATCGAGCGCGCGACGGTGCGTGGGCTGGTGCTCACATTGCCCGAACAGGAGAAGCCGGACGAACCGGAGGAGCCGCTGTGGGTGGAGCCGCCGCTCGAAGTCGTGGTTCGCGACTTCGCGCTGGTCGACGGACGAGTCATGGATGGCCGTGAGCAGCTGGTGAGCGTCCGGCAGTTAGGGGTAGCCGCACGCTGGAGCAAGGACGCCCTGACCATTGAGCGCCTTTCGCTACTGCCGGGCGACATCGAAGGCAGCCTCTCGGTACATGGACGTATCGCGCCCCAGGGCAAGAGCTTGCGGGGTGTGCTCGATGCGGCCTGGAAAGACGTAGTGATCCCCGAAAAACTGGCCGGCCGCGTGCTGAACAGCGCGGGCGAGCTGCATTTCAACGGCACGCCGGAGCAGTACCGCGTCGCCGGCAGTTTCGACGTGGGGCCACCCGGAGATCTCACCCAGGTCGTAATGCAGCTGCAGGGCACCCAGCATCACGCGACGCTGGACAACCTGGTACTGCAACAACGCGCAGGCCGACTGGCGCTCCAGGGGCTGGTGGATTTCGAGCCCGAGCTCGCCTGGAACTTGCATGCCGTGGCGGATGATTTCAATCCTGGCGCGCTGCTCGCCGGTTGGGACGGAAAGGTGGATCTGGAGTTCATCACACGCGGCCAGCTGGTCGAGGCCGGACCGCGCGGCAGCCTCGATCTGAAGACGCTCTCCGGCAACCTGCGTGGGCGCCCGATCGCCGGTCGGGGCGACATCACGTTCGCCGCGCCGGCGACGCTGGCGGGCGAACTTTCGCTGAGCTCGGGCAAGAGCCGCGTGTCCGTGCGTGGCGAGAGTGCTTCCCGCATCGATGCCACCGTGGACCTGGCCGTGGCCTCGCTCAACGATTGGGTGCCCGACACGTCGGGTAGTTTGGCCGGAAAGTTCCGCGTGCGCGGTGTGTGGCCGAAGCTCACCATCGATGGCGGTGCGGAGGGCAACCGCATCGTCTATCGCACGGCGGCCGAACCAGGCTCGAACGCCGGAGGGCAGAAGACCGAGGATCTGGTGCGCATCGGCAACGTGCGCGTCACGGCGACGGTAGACACGCCGCTCGATCCGACGGGCAAGCTGGAGGTGGTCGCGAACCGCATCCAGGTGGCCGGCTGGCAGTTCGCGAGCGCCCGCGTGGTCGGCTCGGGCAACCAGGCGAAACATCGCGCCACTCTCGATGCAGACGGCGACAAGCTCGACTTCGGCGTGACGCTCGCCGGTGGTGTCACGAAAACCGGCTGGAGCGGCGAGCTGTCGCGGCTCGAGGTCAACGCGCCCGACGTGGTGCGACTGGCGCTGCGTGCACCGGCGCGAGTGGTGTACGACGCGGGCGACTTCAGCATCGCCGAGAGTTGCTTCGCCAACGAGGATGGCTCGGTGTGCCTCGCCGCAAATCTCCGGCAGAGCGGTGCGCTCGAAGCAAGCTACCGCATCGAGCAGCTGTCGCTGGGCCTCGCGAACGTGCTCGTGCCCGAGGCCATGCCCGGCCAGCTGCGCGGCGAACTGCGCGGCGCCGGCAAGGTGCGGCGCGCCGCGGACGGGCAGTGGTTTGGTGACGCGCGCATCGAATCGCCGTCCGCTCGGCTGACCTTGACCGACGATGGAACGGCGGGATCCGCTCTGGGACAGCACACTTACCTGATCTACGAGAATCTGGCGGTGACTGCCAATCTCGAAGGCACCCGGGCGCAGGCGCGGGTGAATGCGGGGCTGGACCATGGCGGCAAACTCGAGGGCGAGTTTGGTCTCGGTAACCTGACGGCCGCGGCGCCCACGCTGCGGGGCACGGTCACGGCCTCGATGCCGACGCTGGCACCGTTCGCGGCCTTCGTGCCCACGGTTGCCAATCTGGACGGTGCAGTGAACGCGAAGATCCAGCTGGGCGGCACCGTGACCGCGCCCGAGTTCACTGGAAACGTCGATGCGACCAGGCTGCAGGCCGACCTGGGGCAGCTCGGTATCGAGTTGCGCGAAGGCGAGGCCCACGCCGAGGCAGCTCGCGGCGGCGGCTTCAGGCTCGCCGGACAGGTGAAGTCCGGCAAGGGGCAGCTGCAATTCCTGGGCTCGCTGAGCGAGCGCGGCGTCGTCGACCTGCGCATCGGCGGCCAGAATTTCCTCGCGGCCGACATTCCGCCCGCCAACGTGGTCATCTCGCCGGATCTGGAACTCACCGGCGACGCCAAGGGCTATCTACTCAAGGGCGACGTCAGCATCCCGAGTGCCAACGTCAACATCCAGAAGCTGCCGCAGGACGACGCTCCCGGAGTATCGCCCGACGTGGTGGTGGTGCGTGATGGCAAGGTGGTGGAGAGCGCCGCGCAGGAATCGGCATTCCCGTTGACGGCCGCAGTGAACGTCAAACTCGGCGAGAAGATCGCGGTGATCGGCTACGGGCTCGATGCCGCGGTCAGCGGCCAGCTGCTGGTGCGCGAGGCGCCCGGCGAGCCGACCACCGGTTCGGGACAGCTCACCGTTTCGGGTACCTACAAGGCTTACGGCCAGGACCTCACCATCAAGGAAGGGCGGCTGTTGTTCGCCGGTACTCCGCTGGACAACCCGCGCCTTTCCATCACCGCAATGCGCGAGATCGATGATGACCTGTCGACCGGCTTGCACATCGCGGGCTCGGCGCAGCGGCCCATTGTCACAGTGGTGTCGGATCCGAACGTGGGCGAAGCGGATGCGCTGTCTTACCTGGTCACGGGCCGCTCGCTGAGCGACGTCGGCAGCGCCAGCGGCAGCTCGCAGGATGCGCTGGCCTCGGCCACGCAATCGCTCGAGGGCGGTGCGGCGGGCCTGGTCGCCAAGCGCATCGGCAAGCGGCTCGGGCTCGACGAGGCCGGCGTCGAGGAGAACGAGATGATCGGCGGCTCGGCGCTCACCGTCGGCGAGTATCTTTCGCCACGCCTTTACCTCAGCTACGGCGTCGGATTGTTCCAGCCGGGCGAAGTCATCGCGCTGCGCTACAAATTGTCGAGTGACGTCGGCGTGAAAATCCAGCGCGGCACGGAGGAGACGCGCGCTGGCGTCGAATACCGGATCGAGAAGTAAAAGGAGAGCGCTCATGACTCCCGCGAAATCGTCATCACTGTTCACCCGCTTTTCCAAGTGGACGGCGCGTGCCACCGGAAATCCCATGACTTTTGCGATGGCGCTGGGCGTCATCATCGTCTGGGCGGTGACCGGTCCCATCTTCCACTGGAGCGATACCTGGCAACTGGTGGTGAACACCGGCACCACCATCATCACCTTCCTCATGGTGTTCCTGATCCAGAGCACGCAGAACCGCGACTCCGAGGCCGTGCAGGTGAAACTGGATGAGCTGTTGCGCGTGACCCCCGGCGCGCACAACGTGCTGCTGAATCTCGAAGAGCTCGACGAACGTGAGCTGGAGAAGATCCGCGCCATCTACTGCCGCCTGGCGGACAAGGCGCGGCGCGGCGCGCACCAGGGACGCAGCGACGAGGGCGTGCCGGACATCGGCCAGCTGGTCGAATAGCCCGCCAAACTACTGAAAGTGTGCGCTGGCGCCCAGGCCGGGAGGCCGGCCTTGCCTATACTGCGCCCGGCATTTCTGCCGTCACTATTCAGGGATCCGAATATGCGCCAGTTGTCGAGCTGCTTCTCCGCCTTGCTGTTGCTGGTTGCCACCGCGTCGGTGGCCACCGCAGGTACCATCGGTTCACTCGCGGCCCAGAACAAGGGCAAGTCCATCGCCGTGGTCTCGGTGTCCGCCAACAATTTCGGTGGTTCGCTGCAGGGCTGGAACAACGCGAATGCGTCAGACCTCATGGGCACGCAGCTCAACCAGATGGTGGGCGAGATCGAGAAGCTGCTCTCGAAGGACTGGACGGTCGTAAGCGCTGCCAACTTCGCCACCAAGGACGAGTTCCAGGCGCTGGCCGGCGAACGTCGCGAAGTGGGTCTGCCGTCTTATGACGGTAAATCGATGCCGCTGTTCTCCAAGGACCGCAAGCAACTCATCAAGGCCGAAGTCGACAAGGACGTGGCCGTGAAGCTGGCGCAGATAGCCGGCGCGGATTACATCCTGATCGCATATTCGGAATGGGCCGTCGCTACGGGCCGATTCGTTCCCACCAGCAAGGCGCTGGCCAAGAACGTCGTGAGCGTCTATGACGCCAGCGGCAAACAAGTCTTCCAGGACCGTTCCGATGCGCAGGGCGACAAGACGCTCGGCGCCATGGGCCGGGTGGTCGTCGATCAGAACTCGATCGGCGAGTGGGTGACCGCGTACGACAAGGGCATCCACGTGCTGTACGGCGCGCCGCGCGAGTAGACGTCAGGGCGCCGCGAGGAACTCCAGCAGCGGTTTTGCCGTTGCGGAGGGCTCTTCGAGCCACGGCATGTGCCAGGCGTCTTCAACCACGACGTAACTTGCCGCTGGCAAGGTGTGCGCGAGCCGCTGGGCATTTGATAACGGCACGATCTGATCTTGCGCGCCCCAAAGCACCAGCGCCGGCGTCCGGACGCGATCCAGCGAGGATTCGAGCGTGGCGATCTGCGGGGAATGGCGCGAAGTGTAGATCATCGCCCGCAGGGTCTCGGTGCTGCCCTCGATGTGCGTGGGCGGCACGAGCTCGCAGTCGCGCCGCTGCTGGCACATGAGCTTCACGTAGCTGAAAGGTCCATCCCCTAACACGTGCCAGGTCACGGCACGCCCCATCCCCAGCGGCAGGTGGATGATCTTCTCGAGCGGGGAGCTCTTCGGCAGGAAGAACCCCGCGTCGATCAACACCAGCCGGTGCACGCGATCCGGATGGTCCATGGCGAACTGCGAGGCGATCATGGCGCCCCAGGAGTGGCCGGCGACGTCTACCTGCTGCACACCCAGCGCGTCGAGCAGTGCGGCGAGATCGCGCGAATAACTGTGCAACGTGAAGTAGTCGCCGGGTGTCGTGATGCGCTCGGAGAATCCGTAGCCGAGCATGTCGGGCAGGATCAGCGTGCGATGTGCGGCGAGTTCCTCACGGGCCCAGGGCATGAAGGTCTCGTGGCCCGGCAGTGCGAAGCCGTGGATCAGCAGCAGCGGCAACCCGCCGTGCAGGTGGGACAGGTCTCCGAACACGCGCACGTGAAGACGATGGCCCTGCACCGTGAAATATTGCCCGGGTGCCTGCGCGTCGATGGCCTGCACTTCGTCGTGGGCGATGCGGTAGTTGGCATGCGCCACGCAACCGGCGATGGCCAGGGCAAGCAGACCCAAGGTCCACGCCATGATCCCGAGCAGCTTGCGCATCGGTTGGCCCCCTACAGGTGTGGCCAACCCTATGACAAGTGTAGGTGAAATTGCAAGCCTACTTGGAGGCCATATCTTTGATCATTGATTTGGTCAGCGCCTGTTTGGCCTGCCAGTAATCCTTCCACGGATCCTTGCGTAGTTTGGCGACGCGCTCGGGCACGTTCCGGAGATTGAAGTGTGTACCGCGGATGTCTTCGTCGATCTCGTCCCAGGTGACGGGCGTGGACACGCCCGCGCCGGGTCGCCAGCGCGGCGAATAGGCCGCGACGGCGCTGGCACCGAAACTGTTGCGTAGATAGTCGACGAAGATCTTGTTCTTGCGGTTCCGTTCGCCGGTCTTGGAGGTGAACATGGTGGGCGCCAGGCGCTCCATGAACAGGGTGACGTTTCTCGCGAAATCCTTGGCGGTTTCCCAGTCGGGGCGGGGCGCAGACAGCGGCACGACCACGTGCAGGCCCTTGCCGCCCGTGGTCTTGATCCAGCTCTCGAGGCCGAGCTCCTTCATGAGCTTGCGGATGACGAGCGCGGCTTCGCGCAGTGGTGCATAGCCGAGGTCGGCGCCGGGATCGAGGTCGAAGGTGAGCCGGTCGGCCTGCGTTGGTTTGGGCATGACCGCGCCCCAGCTGTGCAATTCCACCGCGCCTACCTGCGCGAGATGCAGCAGTCCCTCCGTTGAATCGCAGACCACGAAATCCGGATCCTTGTCCGCATTCGGGATCTTGACCACGCGCAATCCCGCCGCGGACTGCTCCAGGAAGTGCTTCTGGAAGAATGGCTGCGAACCGTGCGTGTTCCGCAGGATGGACAGTGGCCGCTCGTGGTAGTGAGGCATGGCCACTTCACCCACGGCCGCGAAATACTGCGCGAGCTCGAGCTTGGTGATGCCATCGTGCGGGAACAACACGCGCTCGGGATGCGTGAGTCGCATGCCGCCGAGCTGCGCGGGTTCGGTTTTCGGCTGCTTCGCCTTCGCGCGCGTCGCTTTCGTGGCGGGCTTCTTGACCACGTCCTCGGTATGCGCCGGTTCCTCGCGTACCACGGTTTGCGGATCGCGGTCCTGGCGCAGGCCGAGGTACCGTGGCTGGCGCAGGATGCCGTCCTGGGTCCAGTCCTGGAACGCCACCTGGATCACGAGCTTGGGCTTCATCCAATGCCAGATCTCGCCCGAGCGCTTGTCGGGCAGGCGATCGAAGGGGCTCGTCTTCTGTTCGAGCTCATCGACTCGCTTGCGCCAGGCCGCGCGCTCCTCGGCGTTGAACCCGCCGCCCACGCGACCGACGTAACGCAGGACCTTGCCGGATTTCACGCCTACCAGCAGCGACGAGAAAGTCCCCGTGCCCCGGCCCGGCAGGAAGGCGGCACCGCCGACCACGAATTCCTGCTCGCGGTGGCACTTGATCTTGAGCCAGCTGTCCGAGCGCTCGCCGACGTACGGCGCGTCCATCTTCTTGGCGATCACACCTTCGAGATGCTGGTTGCAGACGCGCGCGATCAGCTGTGCGCTGTCGCTGTGGATCTGGTCCGAGAGGCGGATCACGCCCTTGGCGGGTAGTTTGGAGAGCGCGGCGTCCATCTTCTCGCGCCGCTGCGACAGCGGCAGGTCGCGCAAGTCTTCGCCGTTCCAGTACAGCATGTCGAACACGCAGTACTGCAGCTCATCGAGGCGGCCCTGCTCGCGAACGTGCTGCAGCAGCGAAAAGTCGGAGCGGCCGTTGGGATCCGTGGCTATCAGTTCGCCGTCCAGCCAGGTTCCCTGGAGTTTCAGCGCCGCCAGCGCATCCACGATGGGGCCCACTTTTTGGGTCCAGTCGAGGCCATTGCGGGAGATGCAGCGCACGTCGTCGCCGTCGCAACGGCAGAGCAGGCGGACTCCGTCGTACTTGATCTCGTAGACCCAGCCTTCGTCGCCCGGCACCTCGTCCACGAGCGTCGCGAGCTGCGGCTTGATGGTCGGAGGCAAGGCGCGGCCGCGTGTACCCTTGGACTTGGTGCTGCGTGGCTTGGGTGCCTCGGCAACTTTGGCCTTTCGGGCGCGGGTTATGGGCGTCGCCTTCTGAGCCGTGCGCTCGGGCCCACCAGCTTGCCCCGCGTCGATGACATCGGCGTTTGCACCCGGGCGCGCGGCCTCGTCGCGGCTCTTCATGAGCAGCCACTGGGTCTGCTTTCCCACCATGCGCGTGCGCACGAGATGCCACTTGCCGCCGAGTTTCTTCCCGTGCAGCAGAAATTCGAGGCGACCCTTTGCGAAGCCGCGTTCTGGATCGCTCAGTGGTTCCCAGCTGCCTTCGTCCCAGATGTCGACGTGTCCGGCCCCGTATTCACCCTCGGGGATGTCGCCCGAGAACTTCGCATACGCGATCGGGTGATCCTCGACCTCCACCGCGAGCCGCTTGTCGGCCGGGTCGAGTGAAGGACCCTTGGGCACGGCCCAGCTGCGCAAGGTCCCCTGCCACTCGAGCCGGAAATCCCAGTGCAGATGGCTCGCGGCATGCTTCTGGATCACGAAGATGAGTTGCCTGGTCTTGCCACGCGCCGCGCGCGCCTTGTCCGAGGGCTCCGCTGTCTTCTTGAAATCGCGCTTCTGCGCATATCGCTTCAAGCGCGCCTTGCCACGTTGTCCCGCGTCGGCCGCCATGGATCAGGCGCGTCGTGCCGCGCGGACGCTGCTCCGTCGGCGCACGGCGGTGTGCTTGCGTTTGGTGGCGCGTGTGGCGCCGTCGTTGGCGGCACTGCCGCCGCGCTGCTCGAGGCTGCGCTGCAGGAGCGACATGAGATCGACGACCTTTCCACCGGAGGCGCGCGGCTCGGCCGTTTCGCCTTCGGGTTCCGTCAAAGCATGGGTCTGGCCCGACTTGACCTTCTCCTCGATGCGCTTCATGAGGTCATCGCGGTAGGTATTCGTGAACTGCTCGGGGTGCCACTTCTCGGTCATCTCGTCGATGAGCTTGAGAGCCATGTCGAGCTCGCGCTCGCTCGCCGTGCTGGCCTTCTTCGAGGACTGGGTCTGCGGCGCTTCCTGGATCTCCTCCTGGTAGCGCAAGGTGTTCAGCACGATGACGTCGCCGACGGGCATCAGCGCCGCGACGTGCTGCCGGCTACGCAGCACGAACGTCGCCACGGCAAGCTTCTTCGATTGCTCCAGCGCCTGGCGCAGCAGCGCGTAGACACGTTCGCCTCCCTTGTCGGGCACGAGGTAGTAGGGCGTGTCGAAGTAGTAAGGCGAGATCGCGTCGCGGCTGACGAAGGTCTGGATGTCGATCGTCTTGGACGCTTCGACGTTCGCCCGGCGGAAGTCCTCGTCCGTGAGCACCACGTATTCGCCCTTCTCATATTCATATCCTTTGACGACGTCGTTCCAGTCCACGACCTTGCCGGTGTTCTTGTTGTAACGCTGGTAGCCCACGGGCGCGAAGTCGCGTTTGTCGAGCAGGTCGAGCTCGATGGTGCTGGAACGCGCCGCGGTGTGCAGGCTCACCGGGATGTGGATCAGGCTGAAGCTGATCGCGCCATTCCAGAGGCCGCGCGAACCGCGTTTACGCCCCGTCTCGCCGTCGGCGCCACTGGCGCCGCCGTTGGCACGTTTCTTTCGACTAGCTATGGCCGCTCTCCGCCTGCACCAGTGGTGGCTCACGCGGCACGGCGGGCCGGCGGATCTCCTGGCGCAATGTGGGACGTTGTTTGCGCGTGGGCGCCTGCAGCTCGACCCACTGGCCGCTGGAAATGGATTCGTGGATCGCCTCGATGATGGCCACGTCGATCAGGCCTTCCTTGCCGGAAGGCTCCGGTTCTCGCTTCTCGCGCACACATCGCGCGAAGTACACCAGCTCCGGCGCGAACTGGTCGCTCTTGGCGAATTTCTTTTTCTTCTTCTTCTTTTCGCCGATCGTGAGCTCGTACGCCAGGCCTTCCGCATATTCATAGGCAGGATCGACCACCACGCTGCCCTTCGTTCCGACGATTTCGTAGCGCGAGCGGTCCGCGGCGCCGAAGCTGCAGATGAAATTCGCGACGCGCTCCTGCGGAAACTTCAGGATGACGTGAACGGTTTCGGGGATCTCCTTGAAACGGGCGTCGCCGGAGTTCGTGGCCGTGGCCCACACATGCGTGGGCTCATCCTGAAAGACGTAACGCGCAGCGTTCTGGCAGTAGATGCCGATGTCCCACTCGGGACCGCCACCGAGCTCGCGATCGGTGCGGATGTTTCCGGCCTTCACCTGCATCGAGAACTGCGAATCGAAATAGCGGGCATCGCCGATACGCTTCTTGCGCACGATGTCGGCCACCTCGAGATTGCAGCGCTCGAAGTGCAACCGGTAGGCAGTCATGAGCATCACGTCGTTGCGCTCGCAGGCGTCGATCATGCGTTCGCAGTCCTTTACGGACGCGGCCAGCGGTTTTTCGCACAACACGTGGAGGCCGGCTTCCGCCGCGCGGATGACCCACTCGGCGTGCTCGGTATTCGGCGTGGCGACGTACACGGCATCGATCACGCCACTGTCGAACAGCTTGTCCGCGTCGGCATAGGAGCTCAGGTGTTCGACCCGGTAACGCTTGCCTAGCTGCCGGAGCTTGGCCTTGGTGCCCGACACCAGGGCGGTGAGCTCGACATGCGGGCGCGCGTGTCGGAAGGCGGGTAGTACGGCGGCCTGGGCAATGTGACCGAGGCCGATGACTCCGAAGCGCAGGGGCGCCCGGGATTTGGAACTCCTTCTCATTGAAGGCAGTAGAAGCGTCGGGCGGAAATGTCGATATCAGCCAAGCCCTTGCCGGCTTGTCGGAATTGATTCTCCCGGACCGCTTTGGGAAGATGCGCGGCCCTAAGCGATTGATAAACATAATGCCTGTCATCACGCTGCCCGACGGCAGCCAGAAGAAGTTCGATGCTCCCGTCACCGTGGCGGACGTGGCCGCCAGCATCGGTGCGGGCCTCGCCAAGGCGGCGCTCGCCGGTCGCGTGAACGACAAGCTGGTCGACACGTCTTTCGTCATCGAGAACGACGCGAAACTGTCCATCGTCACGGAGAAGGATCCGGCGGCGCTCGACGTGATCCGCCATTCGACCGCGCACCTGCTCGCAATGGCGGTGCAGTCTATCTACCCGAAGGCGCAGGTCACGATCGGCCCGGTCATCGAAGACGGGTTCTACTACGACTTCGCTTTCGAGCGCCCCTTCACACCCGAAGACCTCGAGAAGTTCGAGGCGAAGATGAAGGAGCTGGCGGCGGCCGATCTCAAGGTCACGCGGCGCGTCATGGAGCGCGATGCCGCGGTGCAGCTGTTCGAAGGCATGGGCGAGAAGTACAAGGCGCAGATCATCGCCAGCATCCCCTCGAACGAGCCCATCGGCCTCTATGGGCAGGGCGACTGGTTCGACCTGTGCCGCGGCCCGCACGTGCCATCAACGGGCAAGCTCAAGGCCTTCAAGTTGATGAAGGTCGCGGGAGCCTATTGGCGCGGCGATTCGCGCAACGAGATGCTCCAGCGCATCTACGGCACTGCCTGGCTCAACGACAAGGACCTCAAGGACTATCTGCATCGGCTGGAAGAGGCCGAGAAGCGTGACCACCGGCGCATCGGCAAGGACCTCGACCTGTTCCATTTCCAGGAAGAGGCGCCGGGCGCCGTGTTCTGGCATCCCAGAGGCTGGCGAATCTTCCAGCAGCTCATCGCCTACATGCGCAAGCGCCAGGACGCGGCGGGTTATGGCGAGGTGAGTGGACCGGAGATCATGGAATCGTCGCTATGGCAGCGATCCGGCCACCTGGAAAAGTTCGGCGAGAACATGTTCCTCACGAAGACGCCCGACGAGCGCGTGTTCGCTATCAAGCCCATGAACTGTCCCGGCCACGTGCAGATCTTCAACCAGGGCATCCGCTCGCATAACGACCTGCCGATCCGTTTCGCGGAGTTCGGCAAGGTGCATCGCTACGAGCCGTCCGGCGCACTGCATGGGCTGATGCGCGTGCGTGCCTTCACGCAGGACGATGCGCACGTCTTCATCACCGAAGACCAGATCACCGAGGAGTCGGTGAAGATCATCCAGCTGCTGCTGTCGATCTATGCCGACTTCGGGTTCGACGACGTGGCCGTGAAGTTCGCCGACCGGCCGCCCAAGCGGGTGGGCTCCGACGAGATCTGGGACAAGTCGGAGAAGGCGCTCAAGGCGGCCACGGCCGCCGCCGGCATCGAAACCGACTACAACCCGGGCGAGGGCGCCTTTTATGGCCCGAAGCTAGAATTCCACCTCAAGGACGCCATCGGCCGGACCTGGCAGTGCGGCACCCTGCAGGTGGACCTCAACATGCCGGGCCGGTTGGGCGCCCACTACATCGACGCGCACAGCCAGCGGCAGACTCCCGTGATGCTGCACCGGGCGATTTTCGGCTCATTGGAGCGGTTTTTCGGCATTCTTCTGGAGCATCACGCCGGAAAACTGCCCGCCTGGCTGGCCCCGACCCAGGCCGTGGTCATGAATATCACCGACCGCCAGGACGCCTACGTTCAACGAGTTGCGGAAACTCTTAGAAATCAGGGAGTTCGCACGGAAGTCGACTTGCGGAACGAAAAGGTGGGCTTTAAGATTCGCGCCCACACGCTGCAGCGCGTGCCCTATTTATTGGTGGCAGGCGACAAGGAAGTAGCGGCGAATCAGATTTCTGTGCGTACCTTGGGTGGCAAGGATCTCGGCACGATGTCCCCGGAAGACTTTGTTAGTCGGCTCCGCGTGGAAGTCGAGAGCCACGGTCGCACGTTGTTAGAGGGTTGATATATAGCTATTGCAAGCAAGCGCGTACGGCGCAACGAAGAGATCACGTCGCCCAAGGTGAGAGTCATCGGGGCCGATGGTGGACAGGTCGGGGTGCTCACTCGATTCGAGGCACTCGACCTGGCGCGCAGCTCGGAGCTGGATCTCGTCGAGGTGTCGCCGCAGGCCGATCCGCCCGTGGTCCGTGTCATGGACTTCGGCAAATTCCTGTTCGAACAGAACAAGAAGTCGCACGCCGCGAAGCGCAAGCAGAAGCAGATCCAGATAAAAGAGATCAAGTTTCGTCCCGGTACGGATGAGAACGATTACCAGATCAAGCTGCGTAACATCATTCGATTCCTGACCGAGGGTGACAAGGCCAAGGTGACGTTACGTTTCCGCGGCCGTGAGATGGCGCATACAGAGATTGGCCGGAAGCTGCTGGACAGGCTGGTGAACGATCTTCGCGAATACGCGGCGATCGAGCAGAACCCGCTCATGGAAGGCCGGCAGATGGTCATGATGTTCGCGCCGAAAAAGAAGTAACCCGCCGACTTCTTCCGGAAGGAAGGGTTTGCGGATTCGCCCGTAGCGGGTGTCGCTCACGCGATGCCTTGCGATCGGTAGCTACAAAGGAGTTGATGTTCATGCCTAAGTTGAAAACCAACCGGGCAGCGGCCAAGCGTTTCCGCAAGACGGCGAAGGGATGGAAGTCCTATTCGGCAGGCCGCCGCCACAATCTCGGCCACAAGCCTCGCAAGACCAAGCGCCAGCTGCGCTCGGGTGGGTCGTCGCTCGTTCACAAGAGCGATTCGCACCGCGTCGACCAGCTGATGCCCAATACGAAGTAAGCGAGGACTAACTAATGGCACGTGTCAAAAGAGGCGTCACCGCGGGTGCTCGCCACAAGAAGATTCTCAAGAAGGCGAAGGGCTACTACAACGCCCGGCGCAAGGTATTCCGCGCCGCGAAGCAGGCCGTCATCAAGGCCGGCCAGTACGCGTACCGCGGACGCAGGCTCAAGAAGCGTGACTTCCGCGCGCTCTGGATCCAGCGCATCAACGCGGCGGCGCGCGAGTTCGACCTGAGCTACAGCCGTCTCATCAATGGCCTCAAGAAGGCCGGTGTCGACATCGATCGCAAGATGCTCGCGGACCTGGCGATGAACCAGCCCGCCGCTTTTGCCGCCATCGCACAGCAGGCCAAAGCCGCGCTCGATAAAGCTGCCTAGTTCCAGGCAGCCTGATGAGCGGTGAGGCTCCCAAGGATCTCGATGCGCGCCGGGAGGAAACTCTCGGCGCGATATCGAGCGCGCGCGACCCGGCGGCGCTCGAGGAAGTCCGCGTCCGCACACTCGGCAAGAGCGGCTGGCTCACCGAGAAACTCAAGGAACTGGGCAAGCTCGCCGCCGAGCAGCGCAAGGAAGTCGGCGCGCGCGTGAATCGCGTGCGCGAAGAGCTGCAGGCATTCATCGAGAAGAAACGGCTCGAGCTCGAGCAGGCGCAGATCGCCGACAAGCTGGCCAAGGAAAGCATCGACGTCACCCTGCCGGGACGCGGCGAGATGCGCGGTGGCCTGCACCCGGTGACCAAGGTACGGCTTCGAATCGAGCAGCTGTTCCGCCAGGCCGGGTTCAGCATCGAGACCGGGCCGGAAATCGAGGACGATTTCCACAACTTCGAGGCGTTGAACATTCCCGCGGACCACCCGGCCCGTGCGATGCACGACACCTTCTACTTCCCCGACGGCAAGCTGCTGCGCACGCACACCTCGCCGGTGCAGATCCGCGCGATGCTGAGCGGCAAGCCGCCGTTCGCGGTCATCGCACCCGGACGCGTGTACCGCAACGACCACGACGTCACTCACTCGCCGATGTTCCACCAGGTCGAAGGCCTGGTGGTCGACGAAGGCATCACCTTCGCGAACATGAAGGCCATGTTGCATGGGTTCCTCGAAGCATTCTTCGAGCGTGACCTCAAGATGCGGCTGCGCCCCTCGTACTTTCCTTTCACCGAGCCTTCGGCGGAAGTCGACATGAGCTGCGTGTTGTGCGCGGGCGCGGGTTGTCGCGTGTGCAAACACACCGGGTGGCTCGAGATCTCAGGCTGCGGGATGGTGCATCCGCGCGTCCTCGAGGCCGGCGGCATCGACCCCGAGAAATACACGGGCTACGCCTTTGGCATGGGCATCGATCGGCTTGCCATGCTGCGTTATGGCGTGAATGACCTGCGGCTGTTCTTCGAGAACGACCTGCGCTTCCTCGCGCAGTTCAGGGCAGGTTAGCCGTGAGAGTTCCGCTGTCATGGCTGCGTCAGCTGGTCGATCTTCCCTGGAAGGGCAAGGAGCTGGGCTCGCGCCTGACCATGTCCGGCTTCGAGCTCGAAACGATCGAAACCGCGGCGCCCGCGTTCAAGGGCGTGGTCGTGGCCGAAATCCTCGACGCTGCTCGTCACCCGCAGGCGGACAAGTTGCAGGTGTGCCACGTGCGCAGCGGCAATGACACGCTGCAGATCGTCTGCGGAGCCGCGAACGCGCGGCCCGGTCTGAAAACCGCGCTGGCGATGGTCGGCGCGAAGTTGCCCGGCGACAAGGCGATCACCGCGGCGAAGCTGCGCGGTGTCGAATCCTTCGGCATGTTGTGCTCGGCGAAAGAGCTCGGACTCGCGGACACCTCGGAAGGCATCATCGAATTGCCGGCCGATGCGCCCGTGGGCACGGAGCTGCGCGCCTATCTCGATCTCGACGATGAAATCCTCGAGCTCAACGTGACGCCGAATCGCGGTGATGCGATGTCCGTGCTCGGCATCGCGCGCGAAGTGGCGGCGTTGACGCGCGGCAAGATCGCGGTGCCCGGCGAGGGCACGCGCAATCCGGGTGAGTCCCGCGCCAGTGGTGAACCGCGGCAAACTACTTCCGCGGGTGCTGCGAGCACCGAAACTTTCCCGGTCAGCCTGCGGGACGCTGCAGGCTGCCCCAAGCTGGTGAGCCGCGTGGTGCGCGGCATCGACAATTCGAGGCCGTCTCCCGGCTGGTTGCGCGAGCGGCTGCGCCGCGCCGGGTTGCGCGCGATCAGTCCGGTGGTCGACATCACACAATACGTGATGCTCGAACTGGGCCAGCCCATGCATGCTTACGACCTCGCGAAACTCCATGGCGGGATCGAGGCACGTTGGGCACAACGCGGCGAGAAGACCACGCTGCTCGATGGCAAGGAGATCACGCTCACCGAAGACGTGCTGGTCATTGCCGATGCGAAAGGCCCCGTCGGTATGGCCGGCGTCATGGGCGGACTCGCGAGCTCGTGCACGTCTCAGACAACCGATATCCTGTTCGAGGCGGCATTTTTCCATCCCGCTGCCGTTGCTGGTCGAGGGCGACGCTATGGGATCGTGACCGATGCCGGTCAGCGTTTCGAGCGCGGCGTGGACCCGGCGCACCAGGAGCGTGCGGTCGAGCGCGCCACGCAGCTTTTGCTGGAGATTGCTGGCGGCAAAGCGGGGCCGTTGCATGTGACTCAGCAATCCGATGCCCTGCCAAAACGCCTGGAAGTTGCGCTCCGCCGCGAACGCATCGTGCGGCTGCTCGGCATCCGCTACCAGGACAACGAGGTCAAGGCAACGCTCGAAGCATTGGGCATGCGCGTACTCGCCGATGCCGACGGTTGGCTGGTGACGCCGCCGCCGCATCGCTTCGACATCAACATCGAGGCCGATCTCATCGAAGAGCTGGCGCGAGTACTCGGCTTCGATTCCATACCCGAGGCGCACGCGACCTCCCGCCAGCGCGTGCAGCCGATGGCAGAGAGCACGCCGGTGGAATCGCAGGCTCTCGAGATCCTTGCCACGCGCGGCTACCACGAAGCCATCACCTATGCATTCGTCGATCCTGCGCTGCAGGAAAAGCTGTTTCCCGGCGTCGTGACACCCAGCCTGGCCAACGCCATTTCCAGCGAGATGTCGGTCATGCGCGCCTCGCTGTGGCCCGGCCTGGTCCGCGCCGCACAGGAGAATCAGCGCCGCCAACAGGACCGGATACGCCTGGTCGAACATGGCGCTCGTTTCATGAGCGATGGTGAGACCGACATGATCGGTGGCATCGCCACAGGCGCACGCCGGCCGGAGCAGTGGGGTGCCAGGGCGACGCCGGTGGACTTCTACGACGTGAAGCAGGACCTCGATGCGCTGTTCTCGCGCAGCGGCGCGTCAGAAGAGTTCGGGTACGTGACAGATACCTTGCCGTGCCTGCATCCGGGGCGCAGTGCCCGGATCACGCGCGGCGGCAAGACGATCGGCTGGATAGGTGAGATGCACCCACGATTGGTGCAGGAACTCGATTTCACATATGCACCGATCCTGTTCGAAGTGGAGTATTTGGCGGCGCTCGCCGCACGAATGCCGCGTTTCGAAGAGATTTCGCGCTTCCCGCGCGTGAGACGCGACCTGGCGGTGGTCGTCGACGAAAAAGTGTCTTTGCGACAACTACATGACCGTGTAACCTTCGCCGCGTCGAGCCTGTTACGCGACATCCGGGTGTTCGACGTGTTCAGGGGGCCCGGCATAGAAGCAGGAAGAAAAAGCGTCGCTTTAGGCTTGATTTTTCAGGACAATTCTCGCACCCTCGCGGACGAGGACGCGGACCGGTTGTTAGTCGCCATTCGTGCCGATCTGAGTGCAACGTTGGGCGCAGGATTTCGAGAATAAAAGCATGGCTCTGACGAAAGCGGAGATGGCTGAGGCGCTGTTCAATCAGCTGGGTCTCAACAAACGCGAAGCGCGCGAGCTCGTGGACCTGTTCTTCGAGGAAGTGCGCCATGCGCTCTCCAGCGGCGAACAGGTCAAGCTTTCGGGTTTCGGCAACTTCGATTTGCGCGACAAGAACCAGCGTCCTGGACGGAATCCGAAGACGGGGGAGGAGATTCCCATCAGCGCCCGGCGCGTGGTGACGTTTCGTCCGGGACAGAAATTGAAGGCGCGAGTCGAAGCGTATGCTGGAACCAAAGAACAATGACGAACTGCCGGTAATCCCCGGCAAACGTTATTTCACGATCGGCGAAGTCAGCGATCTGTGCGGCGTGAAGCCGCACGTACTGCGCTACTGGGAACAGGAGTTCCCGCAGCTCAAGCCCGTGAAGCGCCGCGGCAACCGCCGCTACTACCAGCGCCAGGACGTGATCATCATCCGCCAGATCCGCTCGTTGCTGTACGAGCAGGGATTCACCATCGGTGGAGCTCGCAACAAGCTCGCGGGTGAAGAGGCGCGTGTCGACGTGAGCCAGAGCCAGCAGATCGTGCGGCAGATGCGGACGGAGCTCGAGGAGTTGCTGCGGCTATTGCGCCGTTGAAGTGGTGTCAGGCAGGGATTTTTAGCGACGTTCGGCCCCAGCCGGGCGCTGCAGTAAAAATCCCTGCCTGACACCTCCCATCAATTCCCGGCCACGACATCCGTGCCGTCTTCCGGCGTCCACATGGAGTCGGGATTGAATTGCTGGATGTTCATCGCCGCCTGTGCGGTGTTCGGGCCGAGGTCGCGCGAATACACGACGCCGTCCTGGTTGACGATGAAAGTCATCACGCCCGAACTGCCGTATTCCGCCGGGAAGGCGATCAGGCCGAAGCCGCCTAACAACTCACCGTTGACGAGATAGTCGTAGGCACCGCCTTTTGCGTTCGGACCCTGGCGCGTGAGCAGGCGATAGATATAGCCATGGAACGGCTGCCCCTTGCCCGCATCGCCCTGCAGATAACCCTCGGCGCGCGCGTTCGCGAATTCCTCGCCGAGAGGGCTCGGCGATTCGTCGCCCGCCGTCGGCCAGTACAGACCGTCCTTCCGGCCCGTCGTGCTGATGAGCTTGTTGGCGTAGTGCTGCAGCGGATCCTTGCCGACATTGCGCAGGTAATACTCCTGCTGGGCATCGACGTAGGCCAGGCAGGCCTGGATGGTACGCAGCTCGTTTTCACCGATGCGGCGATTGACCAGTTCCTCGGCGCCGGCGGCGCTGTCCCAGTACCACTTGCCATCGCTCGAAGTGATCGGGATGGGGAACGGAAACTTGTCCGGGCCGACCTCGAGCGTCACCTTGTCCGGGTTGCTCTTGTCGAGCGAGTTGCCGGCGTTGTAGCGGGCCAGGAAGCTGTCGCGCGCGTTCTTGTCGGCCACCGGGTCACCTGACTCGATGAGCGGTTCGCCGAGCGGCCCGAAGAGCTTGATCAGCGCCTTCGTGTCCTTGGCCCGTGCCGCCTTCACCAGCGCCTGCACGGCGGCCTCCGGCGTCGCGAAGGTGTGCTGGTCCTTGGGTATGGCGGCGAACGCCACGGAACCCATGAGGGCGGCGATCAGCGGAAATAGTTTGGTACGCATCTGTTCTCTCCGATCAGCGACGGCGACCGCCGCCACCACCGCGTGACATGCCGCCGCGACTGCTGTAGGACCGCGCACTCGAGCCGCTCCCTCCGCCGAAGGCTCCCGACGAGCGCGACGAGGAGCCCCGCGACGACGAGCCGCCGACGTCACGGCTGCTGCTTCCCGTGCTGGCGCGATTGGAGGAGCTGCCACCGAGGTCACGCGTGCCGGCGCTGTTGCCCCCACTGAAGTCGCGGCTTCCCGAACCGGAATTGCTGGCGCGGTTGCCCGTTGCGGACCCGCCGGCGTTGCGCGAGCCGGTCGTATCGCGCGTGCCCAACTGGTTTCCGGCGAGATCGCGCTGGTTGTTTACGCCCTCGCGCGACATCTGCTGGCGACCCTGTTCGGCGCGCCCGCGATACTGCTCGCGGGCCGCCACGTTCTGCTGGTTCGCGCCCTTGAATTTCTGCTGTGTCGAAGCGTCGCGATAGCCCACACCCTTGCGATGCTCGGCGTTGTGCGACCACGACTGCCGGTTGCCACTGGCGTTGTTGCCCGCGCGATTGTTGTTGCCGCGGTTGTTGCTGTTGACGTTGTTCCGGTTGCGATCCCCGGTGTTGATCTCGTTGCGGTTGAAGTTGTTCTGGCGGTTGATGTCGATGTCGACGTCGTTGCCGCCCCAGTTACAGTTGCCCCAGATCGCGCCGCCGACCACCACGCCCGCGGTGAACGACCAGAACATGGCGCCGCCGTAATAAGCTGGCGGGTAGTAGGCGTAGGGCGGATAGGCCGGATACGCCCAGGCGCCGTACACCACCGTGGGGTTGTAAGTCGGCACGTAGACCACCTCCGGGTCCTTCGACTCGATGATGATGGTCTGCGGTGCGGGGGAGCCTGCGGGCGCGGGCTCTTCTTTCACAGTCATTTCCTTGCTGCTCTTGAGATTGCCGGTCTGCTTGGCCTTGTCGCGCAGCACCTGCACCGTCTGCATGACCTCTTTCTGCTGCGCCAGGAACGCATCGCCGAGCTTTTGCGTCCAGTCGATCTTCTCGTTCATGTTCTTGAGCACTTCGGGGAAGGCGACCAGCGATTTCACGCTCGGATCCCAGGTCTGGCTCTGCACGGCGCCGGCGACGGCGTCGCCTTTGACCTCCGGATGTTCCTTCGACCAGCGCGCGGCCTCGACGATCTCCAGCGGATAGGTGGAGGCCATGAAGATCTGCGCCAGCAGTGCATCGGGGTACAACGCGATGGGCGCCAGGATCTGCTCGAGTTCCTCCTTCTTGAAGGGTGGCGTGCGGTTGTCGGGCGCCGGTGTGGTGGCGGGCGCGGCGGCCGGTGCGGGCGCCTGGGCGTAACCCGCTTCTCCTGCGATGAGCACCGCGATGACGGATCCGCAGATTGCAATGGCGCGATTCATTATCCCCACCTCGGGTCGGATTTGGTTGATTCTGGCGGCGGGCGGAGCGCGCCTGCCATTGACCAAAGTGCCTAGCGCCGGTAGACATCGACCCCTTTGAACGGGGGGATCATGACCGGAACCGCGGTTTCATTCGGGACGTTGGATTGGGCCGTCGTCGCGCTCTATTTCGTGGCCAACACCGCGATCTGCATCTGGGCAGCGCTCAAGAAGGAAAAAGACACCGCGGACTATTTCCTCGCGAGCCGCAGCGCGGGCTGGTTCCTGATCGGCTCCTCGATCTTTGCGTCAAACATCGGGGCCGAACATCTCATCGGTCTGGCGGGCTCGGGCGCGGGCTCCGGCATGGCCTTTGCGCACTGGGAGCTGCACTCCTGGCTGGTGCTGGTGCTCGGCTGGGTGTTCGTTCCCTTCTATCTGCGTGCCAATGTCTTCACGACGCCGGAGTTCCTCGAGCGGCGTTACACGCCCGGCACGCGCACGCTGCTGTCCGTGATTTTCCTCGCGAGCTATATCCTGACCAAGGCGTCGGTCACCATCTTCGCGGGCGCGTTCGCGATCCAGACCATCCTCGGGTACGAGACCATCCACCTGCCGGTGTTCGGCGAGGTCGACTTCTTCTGGTTCTCGGCCGGCTTCCTCGTGATCATCACCGGCGTGTTCGTGGTCGCGGGCGGCATGCTCTCCGTGCTGTGGACCGAGGCCATGCACGTGCCGGTATTGCTGGTGGGCTCGGCCGTATTGCTGGTGGTCGGTCTGAATGAAATTGGCGGGTGGGATGCGATGATCGCGGCCAACCCAAACAACCTGCACCTGTGGCGGCCGCTGTCGACCACCGAGGCGACGCAAGGATTTCCGGGCTTCCTGTTCGACCCCAGCGAAACCCCCTGGCTCGGCGTGCTGCTGTGTTCGCCCATCATCGGGCTCTGGTACTGGTGCACGGACCAGTACATCGTGCAACGCGTGTTGTCCGCGCGCGGCCTCAAGCAGGCGCGACGGGGCACGATCTTCGCGGGGTATCTCAAGCTCGCGCCTGTCTTCATCTTCCTGATCCCCGGCATGATCGCGGTTACGCTGTTCAAGCAGAAGTATCCTGGCTTCGAGCACATCGGCACCAACCCACAGGCTGCGTTCCCGACGCTGGTCTCCAACTTGCTCCCCATCGGCCTGCGTGGTTTGGTGCTCGCGGGCATGCTGTCGGCGCTCATGAGCGCACTGGCGTCGCTGTTCAACTCGACGGCTACGTTGTTCACCGTGGATATCTACAAGCGCCTGCGTCCGCAATCGAGCGAGCAGCACCTCGTGCTTGTCGGTCGGATCGCGACCGCGGCGGTAGTCGCCATCGGCATGATCTGGATTCAAATCATTCAGTCGATGCCCCAGGGTCTGTACAGTTATTTGCAGCTCGTCCAGTCGTTGCTCGCACCCGGTATCGCTGCGGTCTTCATGGCGGGCATATTCTCGCGGCGTGTGACGCCCAAGTCCGGTCTCATGGGCCTCGCATTTGGTTTCGCCGTGGGCGTTCTCCGCCTGTTGCTACAGGCAGCACACCAAAGTTATGGAATTGATTGGCCCGGACCGATCCAGGTCGTCGTCGACGTCAACTGGCTGTACTTCAGCTTCCTGTTGTTCGTCGCGACCTGCGCCGTGATCTTCATCGCCAGCAAGTTCACGCCGCCGGCGTCGGTGGAGCAGATCGCGGGCCTCACCTACAAGTCGGTGTCCGCGCAGCAGAATGCCGATGACCGCAAGACCTATGGTTTCTGGGAGGTCTTCCACACCTGCGTGATCGTCGCGATCATCGTCACGGTGTACATCTACTTCTGGTGAAACGGCGCCGGGGGAGAGCGCCCGGCACGACAATAACTCGTTAGTTGGCCAGTGCGTGCGCTGCGTCACAGTCATCGCGACATAAGAGTGGGACCTGACTCCATGTGGTGACACTTCTATCCAGAATCTTCGGAATTCTGCTGGGAGTTGCACCTTGAGGCTACATAAACCCATCGCGACGCTGAGCGGCCTGATGCTCGCGGGCGCCGCGTGGGCCGCGGAAATGTCGGACGAGCAGGTGCGCGAACGCATCGTGCGCGAGTCCGTCGCCTCGTACTCCGGTAGCTGCGCCTGTCCAGAGAACATCGATGCCGCGGGCCGGCGTTGCGGTGCGCGTTCGGCGTACAGCAAGCCCGGCGGCGCACGGCCGATCTGTTATTCGCACGATGTCACGGACGAGCAAGTGCGCGCCTTTCGTTCACGACACTGAATTCGATACCGGAGCCCCACCACATGACTCACTATTTCGTCGACAACCGCACCCAGCCCGATGGTGCCCACGAGGTGCATGCCGTCGGCTGCAAGCGCATGGCCAGCGACAAGCAATACCTGGGCGACTACTTCAGCTGCGAACAGGCCGTATTCGAGGCCCGGCAGGTGTACTGGCACGTCGGCGGCTGTAACCGTTGCATGGAAGAGATGACCGCCTCCGAGACCAACCGCCTGGCCCAGCTGATATTCGAGTTCAAGCCCGCCCGGGCCACCGGCACCTGAATATTTTTGCAATCCCGCCGGCTTCGGTATGATGCGCACCCCGCGGCCGACCCCACCGCGGGAGCATCGGTTTCTCGGGCGGGACGTGGCGCAGCCTGGTAGCGCACTTGCATGGGGTGCAAGGGGTCCCGAGTTCAAATCTCGGCGTCCCGACCAATCTTCCCTGAACTCTCCAGACTCTTGAGTCACAGGACCGGTATCGCCTGAAATAATGCGATCCGATCGCCGGTCTCCCTGTCAGACCGCGGTCTCCGCCGCCCGAACTCGACTGAAGGAGAGATCTCATGCCTGCCATCTTTCGCAATCGATCGGCCGCGGCGTTCGCGGCGGCCGTTGGTGTCGTGGCACTCGCGTCGCTGGCGAATGCCAAGACACCCAGCATTCCGAAGCCTATCGCCACCGCGGTCGCCGACCCCGCGCGTCCGCAGGCCGATCGTGACCGTGACGCCGACCGCAAGCCGGCCGAATGCATCGCCTTCGCGGGATTGAAGCCGGGTCAACGCATCGCCGACCTGATCCCCGGCGGCGGATACTTCACGCGCATCTTCAGTGGCGTGGTGGGATCGAAGGGCCAGGTCATTGCCGTTGCGCCGCCCAAGCGTCCGGATGCGCCGCCGGATCGGCCGGAACCTGCGGCCGCGGTGAACGCGATCGCCGCCGATCCTCACTACCAGAACGTGACCGTGTCAGTCGAAAAGCTCGCGGAGCTCAAACTCCCGGCCAACCTCGACATGGTCTGGACCTCGCAGAACTATCACGATGTTCACAATGTGAAGGATCTCGACATCGGTGCCTTCAACAAGGCTGTGTTCGACAGCCTGAAGCCGGGCGGCACCTACATCGTGATCGATCACGCCACCGAGAAAGGCGCGGGCTTCAGCGCCACCTCGACCCTGCATCGCATCGACCCCGAAGCCGTGAAAACCGAAGTCATGGCGGCGGGCTTCGAGTTCGTCGGCTCGAGCGACGTCATCGCGAACTCAGCCGACGACCACAAGACGGCCGTCTTCGAAAAGGGCGTGCACGACAAGACGGACCGCTTCCTGCTCAAGTTCCGCAAGCCGAAGTGAGGGTCAGTCGCGGGCCAAGATGACCTCACCGGTGTCGACGGGCCCGCGCGACACCTTCAGCAGTTTCGATCCCTGCACGCGCGCGAAATCCCGGAACAGCGCGGGCAGGCCTTCGCCGTGCATGTCCGCCGCGTTCATGAGCTGAAAGTGCAGGTGGGGAAAGTTCGAACTACCCGAGTTCCCGACCCGCGCGATGGGTTGGCCCCGACGTACCTTGTCACCCGCGCGCACCGTCGCGCTGGCCTGCTGAAGGTGCGCATACGCGCTGAACACGCCCTGGCCATGATCCAGCACCACGTAGTTGCCGAGCAGCGAATTGATGTCGTTCAGGCTTTCCTGCGGATCGAAACTGCCGTCGTCCGGGTGCTTTGAAACCACCGCGACGACGGTGCCGTCTTCGACGGCGCGCACCGTCGCCCCGAACGACAGCCAATCTTCGTTCCTCGCGGCATCGTGTTTGCTCATCTCGTTGGCCTCGTTCACGAGCACGAAGTCGTACGAATACCGCATGCCATTGCTGTTGAAGCCGATCTGCTTGAGGAACGGGATCGAGTAGTCCCAGCGGCGGTGATGGCCGAGCTCGTCGTGGCCGTCCCAGACGAACACCCGCCCCGCGAGTGGCATCGCGACCAGCGTCGCGGTGCGTGCGGAAATGGCCGCGGTGAGATCGAGCGTACGCGGCGGGGCGTCCTCGACCGGCGTCGAGAACTCGAGATGCGCATTCACCCGCGCCACTCGAGCGCGCGCCGGCACACGCGGGAATGGGTTGAAGTACAGGTGCTCCTCGCCAGGCTCCAGCTTGCGGTTCGGAATCATCTGCACATTGGGCGATGAGCCATTACCCGTGATCTCGCGGCGCAGGAGCCGCGCGCCCTGTGCATCGAGGAAATCCACGGTCATGTGCTCCAGCGTGAGCGCCGCACTCTCGTCGTTCTGCACCAGGATGTCGAAGTTGTAGGCGAGACCCAGTTCTGTGGGTTCGGCGATGGGCTCGACGGGAAGGATCTTGCCGGTGACGGCGGGGGTTGCCGGAGCGGCGCCCAACAGAAAGAGGGCGCAGGCGATTCGAAGTGACTGTTTCATCCCGTTGTGACCAATCACACGGGATTCCGGTTGCGGTGTCAGTGCTTTTGTCGGTGCGCGAGCGGAGTAAACGGTGTCAGCGGCTCATCCGGATGCGCATAGTTGCGTTGATCGGTGACGTGGGTGACGCCGGGCACCGCGGCCCAGGCTCTCGCATCATCCGCGCTGCGCGCGATGACCAGCACGCGTCGATGCCCGAGATCGCCGAACCGTCGGCCGGCATAACGTCGGTGATAGTCATTGAGCGCTGGATGTTCGAGCACCACGCCGTCGACGTACTTCTCGCCTTCGAATCCGACCGCGTCACCGCGATCCCACAGGCTGTTGTTGACGACGATGAAGTCCGGATTGATGGCACGACGTTTGGCGTCGATGCGCCGGACCAGGTCGATGTTGCCGCGCGTGTATTCGTCGCGCTCGGCCTGCGGCCAATCCTTCCACTGCGTCGTGTCGGCCCACACACGCGCGCCGACCACGTCGAGAAATACGCCATCGAACTTGCCGTCGCGCATCAGCTCCTCGACGAAGTCCACCACGTGGTTGGACCAGGCCGAGCCTGCACGGATGTCGGTCATGTGCGTGCGGCGCCAGCTCACGCGCTCGCCGTAGCTGGGATACGGCCACAGCGGCACGCGCTCGCGGTCGCGCCCGTAGAGGCCCGGCTTGGACTTGCACGGCAGCGAATCGTAGACGGCGGTTGGATTGATGTAGGCCAGCACTTCCGCGCCCGCGGCGCGCGCCTGCTGAAAGCGCGGATCGTCGCGATTGCAATTGCCCGCGATCACCATGCCCGTGGGGTGCTCGTAGGCCTCGAAGTGGGTGAAGCTGTTGTCGTAGAAGATGCCGAGCGGGTTCGCGAGCGGCTGGTTGGCGACGGCCGGTGCAATAGCCGCCAGGATGGCCGCGAGCAGGCGGACCGGAATGCGCATGGTCAATCCTGGATCGGCGGGTACTGGGTGCGGTTCACGTAACCTTCCGAACCCTGGTCGGACACCACGCGTGCCGGCACGCCCGCCACCGCGGCTCCCGGCGGCACGTCCTTGGTGACGACGGCGTTGGCACCGATGGCTGCGCCATCACCTACCAGGATGTGACCGATGATTTTCGCTCCGGCGCCGATGAACACGTTGTTGCCGATGACCGGGGCGCCGGCGCGCGCGCCGCGATTCGCCTTGCCCAGAGTCACGTCCTGCTGGAGGTTGCAGTTGTTGCCGATGACGGCACCGCGATTGACGTGGATGCCGCCGAAGTGACCGATGTAGAGCCCCGCACCCACGGGCGTATCAGAGCTGATCGAAATGCCGTAACGCACCGAGTAGCGGTACAGCATGACGCCCATGAATTGTCGAAGACCGAAGCGCGTCCAGCGATTGAGGCGCGTGTAGCGCGCGATGCGCAGCGCCACCGAAAAGCGGAAGCCGGGCGTGAAGAAGAAGTGTCGCCAGAACTGGCGGGCATTGATGGCGCCGTCGTAACGGAACAGATCGGAGGCGATCAGGCTCTTGCAGCGTCGCCAGCTCATGTTCTCCCGCGCGCGCGGGACGGCAGTGTCGACGGCGGGCAGGGATTGCGTGGTCACGGCGCGTATTTTCGTGGGCAACGCCGCGAATCACTGTCAGTGCACCGCCGCTGGGCATGTAGGCCGGCATCTCATGGCTCCGCCGCGGGGAAAGGAGGGAATTCCGCACACTCACCGGCAATAATCCGCCGCTGCTTCACTTTGCCGTAAGCGCGCCGATACCGATGCTGGGCGGAGAGTGCCCTGAATACGGTCGGTCCCCATGGTCCAAATCATCGGCTCGGTAGTCGTGCTCGTATGCGTCATCGGCGGCTTCATGCTCGAGGGCGGGCACCTGCTCGCGCTGTGGCATCCCACCGAGATCCTCATCATCGTGGGCGCGGCACTCGGCGCATTCATGACCAGCAACCCGCCGAAGATTTCCAAGCTCGCGTTCAAGCAGGCCCTGAGCATCCACAAGGGCAGCCGCTACAAGCGCGAGGAGTACGTCACGCTGCTCAAGCTGATCTACGACATCCTCATGAAGGTGCGCAAGGAAGGCCTGCTGGCCATCGAGGCCGACCTCGAGAAGCCGGAAGAGAGCAGGCTGTTCCAGCAATATCCCGTGATCCTCGAAGACCATCACATGGTGGTGTTCATCACCGACTGCCTGCGCCTCATGGTGGGCGGCAACCTGGATCCACACGAACTGGAAAGTTTGCTCGAATACGAGCTCGAGACGCATCACAAGGAAGCGCATGAACCGGCGCACGCGGTCCAGAAGGTGGCCGATGCGCTGCCGGGCTTCGGCATCGTGGCCGCGGTGCTCGGCATCGTGAACACCATGTCGGCGTTGGAAGGCGCCGACACCGCGACCATTGGCCACAAGGTGGGCGCGGCGCTGGTAGGTACCTTTCTCGGCATTCTCGTCTCGTACGGCTTCGTCGGGCCGATCGCCTCGGCCATGGAAGCGAAGGCCAATGACGAGAGCAAGGCGTTCGAAGTCGTGAAGATGGCGCTGGTGGCGAGCGTGCGCGGTTACGCGCCGTCGGTGGCGGTGGAGTTCGCGCGCAAGCTGCTGTTCAGCGACATCCGCCCGACCTTCGCGGATCTGGAAAATGAGCTCAAGGGCAAGGCGAAGGTAGCCGCCTGACGCGGCGCCTGATCAGTCATGGCTGCCAACCCCAGGGGCTCGAGCGGAGATTCTGCGCCGCGGCCTATCTACATCAAGCGCATCAAGAAGGTGACCGGCGGTCACCACGGTGGCGCGTGGAAGGTGGCGTACGCGGACTTCGTCACGGCGATGATGGCGTTCTTTCTGGTCATGTGGCTGGTCACTGCCGTGTCCAAGGAACAGCGCGCGGCGATCTTCGACTACTTCAAGAATCCTTCGATGGAACCCGGCAAGAGCGTAAAGCCTGCGCCGGGCCAGATGGGGCCGGGCGGTGCCAGCACCTCGCCCATCAATCTCGGTGGCGGACTCGACGCGCCGAAGAGTTCTCTGCAGAAAACGGACGTGGTCGGCGCCACCGTGCAGAGCGAACCCGCCAAACCCATAGACCTCAAGACCGAAGAGCAGAAGGCGGCCGAGGCCGAGGAACTGAAGAAGCTGCTCGAGCAGAAACAACTCGATGCGCTCATGCAGGACCTCAAGGAAGCCATCAACAAGAGCCAGGCATTACAGCCGTTCAAGGACCAGTTGCTGCTCGACATCACGCCCGAAGGACTGCGCATCCAGATCGTGGATGCGCAGAACCGCCCGATGTTCGATCTCGGCAGCGCGCGCCTCAAGCCATATACGGCGCAGATCCTTCACGAAGTCACTACCTACCTGAAAGGCGTGCCGAACCGGATCAGCGTCACCGGGCACACGGATACCACGCCGTACGCGGGGATCAGCGGCCTCACCAACTGGGACCTCTCCGCGCAGCGCGCCAATGCCGCGCGTCGCGCCATGGAAGACTCAGGGCTACCCACCGAGCGGATCTCGCGTGTGGTGGGGCTCGCATCGTCGGTCCTGTTCGACCGTGACAATCCGCGCGGCGCCGTCAACCGCCGCATCAGCATCGTGGTGCTCACGCAGAGAGCCGAGCAGGAAGCCAACAAGACCGACCTTCCGGCGACGCAGCGCGCGGCCGTGGAGTCGAACGTCATCAGTGATGCAGCTCCGGTAGAGAGCCCGGAGCGGCCCGCTTCCGCTCCTGACGTACCCGCCAGCTCCTGAAGGGAACCTGCGCCGCATCGCCCGGTCGAATCCGCTCAGGCAGCGGGGGACAGGTGTCTAACAAGAACGATTTCCGGCGCTGGCCCGCGGTTCTTTTCGCGTGGGCATTCGCGGCTTGTGGCGATGGTGGCGGTGCTGGCGGCAAAGGTCCGGCGCCGCTCCCGGTGCCCCAGGCGCCCGCGGCAGGGACTCTCGGCGACGGCCGTCTGAAGGTGCTGCTCGACTGGGCTCGCAACTCGCAACAGCTACCCGCGATGGCGGTGATCGTCATCCGACGGGGACAGGTGGCCGAGAAGGCGGCGGTCGGTCTGCGTTCCGCGGCCAACGAAAACGTGCTGGCCGTGACTCCCGCTGGATTCGTGCACGTCACGCTCGATGACTTCGCCGCTTACCTGCAGGCTCACCTCGCCGGTGGACGCGGCGCTTCCGGCCTGCTGACGACCGACTCCTGGCACACGTTGCACGCAGAGATCCTGAAGCCGTACGCGCTGGGCTGGGAGGTGTTCAGCAGCCTCCCGCTGCTGAGCGTCGCAGGCTTTGGCCACAACGGCAGCAACAATCGGTGGTTTGCGGTCACCTGGGTGGCCCCGTCACTGGATACCGCGGCGTTCATCGTCACGAATGGTGGTGGCGAACGCGCCGAGGCCGCCATCGCCGCATTCGACCAGCAGCTGCGCTCGCGCATCGCCGCGAGCCCCTGAGCCCGGCCTCAGTGGGCGGCAGCCGCCAGGAGCGATTCCGGGTATACCGGACGTTCCAGGAAATCACCGCGCAGGATGCGCAGTGCCAGGATTTCCTGCTGGATCTCGGCGGTGCTGCGTATCCCGAGGCGCTTCAACAAAGGCAGCGGCGGGCTCCAGCCGCTGAGCGCGTGTTGCAGCAGGCAACCGCTCGCAAGCAGCGTGAGTCCGAAGAAGCGGCGGTCGGCGGAGACTCCCAACGCCAGGCCGATCAATGCCAGGGCGGCACCATTGGCTTCCAATGTGCGCTCGAGGTTCCACTCCAATTCGAGCTCGCGAATGCGTTCATTCAGCGTGTCTTCGTCGGCGCTGAAATACGCGGTGACGTCGTGGAGCGTACGGGCCTGGATCCGTTGGTTGCGGGCTTTCATGCCACGCATTGTCAGGCGCGCCGGCGCGACCCCACTGTCGGCTGGGCGCGGCGCGGATTGTAGGCAACTGCCTCAGGCGTCCGGCAGACTGAAATAGAACGTGGCGCCCTGGTCCTGGCCGCCATCCACCCAGACCTTGCCGCCGTGACGTTCGACTATGCGCCGCACGATGGAGAGTCCTACGCCGGTGCCCTCGAACTGGTCGGCGGAGTGCAGGCGCTGGAACACGCCAAACAACTTGTTCATGTACTTCATGTTGAAGCCCACGCCGTTGTCCCTGACGAAACACACCAGCGTCGAGCCGTCCATCCGATAGCCGACCTCGATGCGGGCATTCTCGCGCTCGCGCGTGAACTTGATGGCATTGGAGATCAGGTTTACGAACACCTGTTCCATGAGGCCGGGATCGACCTGCCAGGTGGGAAAATCCGCGACGACGAACTCGATCTTGCGGCCGCTGCGTTCGCTGGCCATGCCATCGATCACGCGCCGCGCGACCTCCGCGAAACGCACCGGCTGGCGGTGTAGTGCCTGGCGATTCAGTTGTGACAAACGCAGCAGGTCCGTGATCAGCCGGTCCATGTGCGCCGCGCCGGCATTCACGTTCTGCAGCAGTCGACGACCTTCCTCGTTGAGGGGACCCACGTGGTCGGACAACAGCGCCTGCGTGAATGTGGATACCGCGCGCAGCGGCGCGCGCAGGTCATGCGAAACCGAATACGAGAATGCCTCCAGCTCGCGATTGGCGATCTTCAATTCCTCGGTGCGCTCGCGCACATTCTCCTCGAGACGTTTCTTCTCGATGCGCAGCTGGCGCACGGCCAGCGCGCGCTCCAGCACCGGCAGGGCGGTCGCAAGTTTGATCGGTTTCTGGATGTAATCGAGGGCGCCCGCTTTCATGGCCGCCACCGCGGTTTCCAGAGCGCCGTGGCCGGTCATGATCACGGCTACCAGTGTGGGGTCGACCAGTTGCGCGGATTTCATGAGATCGATGCCATTGGTGCCCGGCATCTGCAGGTCGGCCAGCAGCAGGTCGAAACTGCGTTCCCGCATCGCGGCCAGGGCGTCGGCGGCGGAGGTGTAGCCGTAAGTCTGGTATCCCTCGTATTCCAGCGTGTCGCAGAGCGCGCGCATCGACGCCGGTTCGTCGTCCACGATCAACAGGCTGAGCTTGCGTGCGGGCTCGACGGCTGTGTGGGTATTCACGATGGGGCTACGGGCTCCCGCTCTACATAACGCATGGGCGCATAGTCTCCGCCGCTAGGAGAAAAGTGCCAAATCCCTAGGACAGACCCTCAATCCCGGCGGTGAGAAAAATCTGACACAATCTGGCTGCGAATATTCAGGCCCCGGGCACTAGCTAGTCGATACGCTGTAGCACGTGTATGCGCAGTGGGTCACACAGCGCGGACAGGAGCTGGAATATTTTGCGCATCTGTGCGGCGGTCGGGGGACACGAGCCGTCGCGGGGAATGCGGAGCGTTGGCGGATTCGGTCGCCTAGGGAGCGCCGGGACCGCCAGCTGCGGGGAACAAAAATGCAGCCGGTCAGACTGGTACTCGTCGAGGACGTGCCGACCGAAGCGGAGATCGCGGTCCGTCATCTTGAAGCAGGCGGTTTCTCATGCACATGGAAGCGCGTGGATTCGGAGGCCGTCCTTCGTCGCACCCTGCTCGAAAGCAAGCCCGACCTGATCCTGTCCGACTTCACGCTTCCGGGCTTTGATGGCATTGCCGCCCTGGAGATCGCGCACGAGCTCGCGCCGGACATTCCATTCATATTTCTATCCGGCACCCTCGGCGAGGAGCGGGCCATCGACGCGCTGCAGCGCGGCGCGTACGACTACGTGCTGAAGACCAACATGGCACGGCTCGCCCCGGCGGTGCGACGGGCGCTCAACGAGGCGTCCGCTCATCGCGCACGCGTCAGCCTGGAACAGCAGCTGCGCGACATCGTGGTGACCTCGCAGGACTGGATCTGGGAACACGATCGCGATGGCAAGTTCACCTTCTGCAGCGACTCGGTGCGCGCCATCCTCGGTTATGCGCCGGAGGACATGCTGGGCACCAACGCCTCGCAGTACGTGCACCCCGAAGACCTGGCGTCGCTGGATTTTGCGATGCACACGCTGGGTCCGACGCAGCGCACTGCGACCAACCTGCAGGCGCGCTGGCGGCATCGCAATGGCAGCTATCGCTGGCTCGAACGCAACATGCTGGTGTTGTTGGGCGAGGATGGGCGGATCGTGGGCTTCCGCGGCAGCGACCGCGATTTCACCGAGCGCCGCCGCCAGGAAAAGCACATCAGTCGCCTGACGCGAGTGCTCAAGATGCTCTCCGGAGTCAACGGCGCAATGCTCCGTATCCGGCAACGGCGCGAGATCCTGGTGGAGGCCTGCCGTCTCGCCACTTCCGTGGGCGGCTATGCCAGCGCGATGGTGGCGCTCATCGAGCCCGGTACCCGCACCGCGCGACCGGCGGCCTGGTCCGGTGCCTTCGATCAGCAACTCGCCACCAAGCTGACATTCACGATCGCGGATTCGGCAGCCGACGACACCAGCGTGACGGGGCGCGTGCTTCGCTCCGGCACGCAACTGGTGTGCAACGACATCCAGACGATGGCCATCCCGCTCGCGGCGCGCGCCACGCTCATGGATCAGGGATTCCGCAGCATCGTCGCTTTTCCATTGCTCGTGGACCGGACGCCGGTCGGTGCGCTGCTGCTCACCTCTTATGATGCGGGCGCCGTCGGTGACGAAGAGCTGCGCATGCTGCGCGAGCTGGTCGCCAACCTCTCGTTCGCCCTGCAGTACCTTCACAAGGAAGACGAGATCCGCTTCCTTTCCTACTACGATCCGCTCACCGGTCTCGCCAAGCGCAGCCTGTTCTGCGATCGACTGGTGCGTACGCTCGAGCCGCGTATCGGGCGCCGCGGCACGCCGGCCGTGGCGGTGCTCGACATCGAACACCTCTCGACCATCAACGACTCGTTTGGCCGGCATGCCGGAGACCTGTTGTTGCAACAGGTCTCCGATCGACTCAAGCGCCACACGGATTCCACCGAGCGCCTGGCGCATTTCGGCGCCGGAACATTCGCAGTGATCATGGAGGCAGACGGCGACGAGGACGAGGCGGTGCACTGGATGCAGGCGCAGGTCATCGAAGTGTTCCGTGCGCCATTCAACGTGGAAGGCCGCGGAATTCCCGTCGACGTGAAGTGCGGTTTCGCGCGCTACCCTGACAACGGCAATGATGCCAATGCGCTGGTGCAGAATGCCGAGGCCGCATTGCGCAGTGCCAAGAGCAGTGGCGAGAAATACCTGCCGCATAGGCTCGAATGGTCGTCTGCCGTGGTATCACGCATGACCATGGAGCACCGGCTGCGCGGTGCCGTGGAGCGCCAGGAGTTCGAGCTCCACTATCAACCGAAGATCGACGTGCGCTCGCGGCAGGTCCGCGGGCTCGAGGCGCTGGTGCGCTGGCGAGATCCCGAAGCGGGGCTGGTGATGCCCGGCGTATTCCTGTCGTTGATGGAATCCAGCGGTCTCATCGTGCCGCTCGGTGACTGGATCCTGCGCCAGGCGGCCAGCGACCTGCGGCGCTGGCAGGGCGCAGGTCTCGCTCCCGGCCGCATTGCGGTCAACATTTCACCAGTACAGCTCAGGCGCCGCACGTTTGCCGACCACCTGTTAGACCTCGTGGGCGAATGGCGCAGCGAGAACATCGGAATCGACATCGAGATCACCGAGGGCGTGCTGATCGACGACGTGAGCTCCGCCGTGTCGCAGCTGCGGATGCTGCGCAGGTCCGGCGTCCGCGTGGCCATCGATGACTTTGGCACCGGGTACTCCTCGCTCAGCAGATTGTCGGAACTGCCTGTGGACATGCTGAAGATCGACCGCAGTTTCGTGAGCCAGCTGACCTCGAGCGGCATGGGCAGAACCGTGGCGGAGACCATCATCGCGCTCGGCAAGGCCTTCAACATGACGACGCTGGCCGAAGGCGTGGAGACCCAGGAGCAGTTCGACATGATCGAACACCTGGGCTGTGATCAGTCGCAGGGTTACCTGCACAGCCGTCCACTGGCGTGCGCGGACATCGAACCGCTGTTGAAGAGCGCGGCCGCCGTCCCACTGCAAAGAACGGGCACCCATGCCGCAGGTTGACAGGCACCTATAACTTTTTAAGGGAACGCGGGCCTGCCGGTCTGATCTACACTGTTGCGCGTTCGGAGCGCGACTCGTAGACGGAAAAGACATTGCTCAAACAACTCACCCGTGCACGCCTCGTCTGGCTGATCGCAATCGTCCTGGTCCTCCTGTTCGTCACCTACCGCTGCAGCTCCGGTGGTGAGGACGCGCCCGACTACCAGACGGCCGTCGTCGAGAAGTCCAACGTGGTCTCGCGCGTGAGCACCTCGGGCAGCCTGCAGGCGGTGGTCACGGTCGACGTGGGCAGCCAGGTGTCGGGACGCATCCAGGAGCTGTACGCCGACTTCAACTCCAAGGTGAAGAAGGGCCAGAAGATCGCGAAGATCGATCCGTCGCTGTTCCAGGCCGCAGTCGTGCAGGCCGAGGCCAACGTGACCGCGGCGCGCGCCAATGTCAGGCGTCTCGAGATCACGGCCGAGGACGCCGAGCGACAGGCCAAGCGCGCCTCCGAAGTGTTCGCGCAGAAGCTGATTTCGGAAACCGACCGCGACAACGCCGTGGCCACCGCCCGCTCGGCGCGCGCCTCGGTCGATCAGGCCTTGGGACAACTCGCCCAGTCGCAGGCGCAGCTCGAGCAGGCGCGCACCAACCTGCGCTACACCGACATCGTTTCGCCCACGGACGGCGTGGTCATCTCCCGCGCGGTGAACGTCGGCCAGACCGTGGCCGCCTCCTTGCAGGCGCCGGTGATCTTCACCATCGCGCAAGACCTGGCCAAGATGGAAGTGCACACCAACGTGGCCGAATCCGACATCGGGCGGCTCAAGCCCGGCATGCGCGTGTCGTTCACGGTGGATGCCTATCCGGGCGAGCCGTTTCGCGGCTCCATCCGCGACATCCGCAATGCACCGCAGGTCGTGCAGAACGTCGTCACCTATGACGCGGTGATCGACGTCAGCAACGACGATCTCAAACTGAAACCCGGCATGACGGCCACGGTGAGCGTGGTCACCGACCGCCGCCGTGATGTGCTGACCGTGCCGAACGCGGCCTTGCGGTTCCGGCCGGAGTCCGCCCGACCTGCGGGCGCGGCAGGACCGCCGGCCGGAGGCGCGGGTGCGGGAGGTTCACGCCAGCGTGGCCAGGGTGGGGGCGAAGGAAGCTGGCGCCGAGATCGCGGTGGAGAAAACGAAGAGGGCGGGCCGCCCGAAGCCGCCAAGCGAACGGTTTACGTGCTGGAGGCCGGCAAACCGGTCGCGCGTGAAGTCACCACCGGCATCACCGATGGCCGCGTCACCGAAGTAGCCAGTGGCGCGCTCAAGGAAGGCGACAACGTCATCGTATCCGTCGCCGGACAGAACCCGAACCAGCAGCGCGGCGGTCCCGGCCAGGGTCAGCGCGGATTCCGGATCCTCTGATGAGCGCGCTGATCCAACTGCGGAACCTCGCCAAGATCTATCAATCCGGCGATTCCGAGTTCGCGGCGCTGCACGACGTGACCCTCGACATCGAGCGCGGTGAGTTCGTCGCCATCTCCGGTTCCTCCGGTTCGGGCAAGTCGACGCTGATGAACTTGTTAGGGTGCCTGGACTCGCCGTCGCGCGGCAGTTATCTGCTCGCCGACCGCGACGTCGCCAAGCTCTCGCGCATCGAGCTCGCCAAGGTGCGCAACGAGTTCATCGGCTTCGTATTCCAGAACTTCAACCTGCTGTCGCGCACCTCCGCCGTGGAAAACGTCGAATTGCCGCTGATCTATGCGCGCGTGCCGCCGGCCGAGCGCCACAAGCGCGCCCGGGAAGCGCTGGACCGCGTCGGGCTCGCGCATCGTGCCGGGCACACGCCCTCGCAGCTTTCCGGCGGTCAGCAACAACGCGTCGCCATTGCGCGCGCGCTGGTGACCCGCGCCCCGCTCATCCTGGCCGATGAACCCACGGGCAATCTCGATTCCGCCACGAGCGTCGAGATCATGAAGCTGCTCACCGAGCTGCAGCAGTCGGGCATGACCATCGTGTTCGTGACCCACGAGCCCGACATCGCGGCCTACGCGGCGCGCAAGTTGCTGCTCAAGGACGGCGCCGTCATCAGCGACGTGCGCCAGCAACCGACCCTGGCGGAGGCCTCATGATCTCCATCGGCGAAACCCTGCGCCTCGCAGGACGCGCACTGCGCCGGAATACGCTGCGTTCGTTCCTCACGACGCTCGGCATCATCATCGGCGTGGGTGCGGTCATCTTCATCCAGTCGATCGGCGAGGGCGCCAAGTCGCGCGTACGCGCGCAGATCGAGAGCGCCGGAACCAACATCGTGATGCTGTTCTCCGGCGCAAGCCAGGGTCCGGGCGGCCGTGGTGGCGCGGGATCGCAGCCCACCATCACCTGGGAGGACCTGCGCGCCATCCAGACGGAGCTGCCCTCGGTGCGGGCCGTGGCGCCCCAGATCAACAGCCAGCAGCCGGTGATCTCCGAGACCAACACCTGGAACACGCAGATCACGGGCACCACGCCGGACTTCTTCGTCATCCGCAACTGGCCGGTGTCCGCGGGTGCGCTGTTCAGTGCTTCCGATCAGGCCAGCGCCGCCAAGAACGCCGTGATCGGCCAGACCGCGGCCGAGAACCTGTTCGGCCCCGGCGTCGACCCTATCGGGCAGATCGTGCGCATCCGCGATGCACCGTTCACGATCGTGGGCGTGCTCGAGCGCAAGGGGCAGAACGCCATGGGCATCGACCAGGATGACTGCATCTTCATCCCGCTCTCCGCGTTCCAGACGCGCATGCAACGCGGCCTTGGCAAGTTCGTGCCGGGTCGCATTTCGATCAGCGCGGTTTCCCCTGAGGCGATCCCGGTGGTCCGCCAGGAAGTTTCGCAGCTGCTGCGCGAGCGCCACCGCCTCGGCCCGGACGAGGAGGACGACTTCTCCACCAGCAGCATGGCGGAGATGACCAGCATGCTGACCTCGACGCAGGACACGATGACATTGCTGCTGTCCGCCATCGCGCTGGTGTCACTGGTGGTGGGCGGCATCGGCGTGATGAACATCATGCTGGTGTCGGTGACCGAAAGAACACGCGAGATCGGCATCCGCATGGCCGTGGGCGCGCAGCCCATGGACATCATGATGCAGTTCCTGGTGGAGGCGCTGGTGCTCTCCGCGCTGGGCGGTGCACTCGGCGTGATCTTCGGTGTGGGCCTCGGGCAGGTCATCGCGCCGAAATTCGGCTGGACCATGGAAACCAAGACCCAGATCGTATTCATTTCGCTGGCGGTGAGCGCCGGCGTGGGAATCGTCTTCGGCCTGTACCCGGCCCGCAAGGCTTCGCGCCTGGATCCCATCGACGCATTGCGCTACGAGTGACGCGTATACTTCCCGCGTCCTTCCAACGCACGGATTCCGAGCCATGATTTCACGTCGCAATGTCCTCAAGACGGCGGCCGCGGGCGCGGTCGCACCCCTGTTCCTTCCTGCGCGCGCCTTTGGCGCCAACGATCGGATCCGGGTCGGACAGATCGGGCTCGGACGCATCGCGCAGAGTCACGACATGCCCGGCGTCATCAAGTCCGAGCTCGCGGACTACGTCGCGGTCTGCGACCTCGACAGCAAGCGCGTCGCCGACGGCGTGAAGATCGTCGAGAAGTCGTACGCCGATCGTGGCGTGAAGGCCCCGCAGATCCGGACCTTCGACAACTACCGCGAACTGCTCGCGCGCCGTGACATCGACGCGGTGGTGATCAGCACGCCCGACCACTGGCACGCGGAGCTGGCGCTCGCGGCCATCGAGTCCGGCAAGGACGTCTATCTACAGAAGCCCTTCACCATGACGCACGCCGAGGGCGTGATCCTGCGCGACGCGGTCAAGAAGCACGGCCGTATCCTGCAGGTGGGCAGCCAGCAGCGTTCGTGGGAACAGTTCCGCCGCGCGGCCGAGCTCATCCGCTCGGGCCGCATCGGTCACGTGCAGCGCGTGGAGATCGGCCTGCCGACCGATCCCACGGCGCCGGACGCGCCGCCACAAGCCGTGCCGCCCAATCTCGACTATGGCCAGTGGCTGGGCCCGACTCCCGTGAAGTACTACACCGAGATGCGCGTGCATCCGCAGGCTGACTACAGCCGCCCCGGCTGGCTGCGGCACGAGGCTCATTGCCTCGGCATGATCACCGGCTGGGGTTCGCATCACTACGACACGATGCATTGGGCGCTCGAATTCGAGCACACCGGCCCGAGCCGCGTGGAAGGCAAGGGCGAGTTCCCGCCGGAAGACAGGATCTGGAACGTGCACGGCGCGTATGACGTCACGCTGCAGTACCCGAAGAACGTGGTGGTGAACGTCTCTGACAAGCACAACACGGGACTCAAGTTCTTCGGCGACGAGGGCTGGATCTGGGTGACGCGCGAAGGTACGGGCGCCACCTCCAGCGATCCGCAGGCCAAGGGCGCGAACCTGCCGCCGCTGGACGCCAGTGATCCCAAGATCCTCGACCCGAAGGGCATCTCTCGCCCGCTGCCGGTCAGCAAGTCGCACCACCTGAACTGGTTGCAGAGCGTGCATTCGCGCAAGGCGCCGCTCGCGCCCGCGGACATCGCTCATCGCAGCAACTCGGCCTGCATCGTGAGCTGGATCGCCATGAAGCTCGGCCGCCCCCTCGAGTGGGATCCGAAGGCCGAGAGATTCAGGAATGACGACGAGGCGAACTCGATGCTGACGCGAGCGGAGCGCTCGCCGTACGGCGCTCTGAACCTCGCTAGAGTCTGATTCTCGAAGTCCCGCGCTCAATCCGTAACAAGCTTCGCACCAGGGACCGCTTCACTGAAGCTTCGTCAGATGCGAGCTAATTTCGATGGTCTACGGGCAGGTCGGCAGCGAATTTACGGTTGACTTGACATTGATGCGATTGCCGGCTTTGTCGAGCTTGTAGCAAACCTGATTGTTGTTGTGCACTGTTCCGGTGTGAACGACCTTGATGAGCCTTCCCCGCGCATCGTAGGTGTATGTCACGGTCTCGGCAGCCGAGGCGGTCGATCCGATCAGGCCGAGAGTAAGTGCGGCAAACGCGAATCCGGCAGTGCGTGGCATGAGCGTTCTCCCTGGAAGGCGCAAATGTTCCGCATATTGTTTGTGAAAGCAAGCGATATTTTCCCAACCCGACTCTTTGCGAACGATCGTGGTTGTGAGGCCGCCAGCTTACCCGATCAACGAGTTGGTAAATCGGCCCATGCGTGATTTCTTTCTGCAACTAACTTCTCGCTGGAACTGTGCTTTCCCAGCATCAAGGCGTCGGGCGAAGTCGGCAGGGTAGTAGACGTCGCCTGGGGTGGTTAGAGCAGCCTGCGGCAATCAGTGCAGGTTGTAATTATTACAAACGAGTGATGCCGATGGTAGATAGCTGAGACGAGTCCGAAACGCGTGTTCGCATTCTGTCGCGAGCCGGCAATTCATCTCACCAAGACCGCTTCTTTTGAAAAAAAGATTTTTCGCGAGCAAATTGCGCTAGCCTCTGGCCGCCACTGTTCGAAGAACAATGCGACGGATTCACGGCTTCGAGTTCACGACTCGATTTAGCCTCGAGGTCGGAAGGGAGTGTTCGTGGTGATGATGGGAGGCCTTTGCCGGTCACAGCAGGCATCGACTGCCTGCGCCCACCTTTCATGACCAGGCTAACAACTGACCCACTTGCGATTCGAACGCGACCGGAACGTCGCTAGCGTGCGTGACTCCGCGACTCGTTTCGGTAGTAGACGGGCCTTGGGTCATGTGATGGATGGATTCACGATTCGATTATTAGGGGAGCATTCATGCAAAGGTCGCGAACCGGTTCATGTCTGAGGGTTGTTATTCTTGGAATTGCGTTATGGTCGTCGGTTGCATTGGCCCAAACGCAGACCACTGACGTCCCCATCCGCCAGTTCAAGGACAACAATGGCGTCGATCTTCTGAGCGGCACGTTCACGACCACGACCGGCTTTGTTATCGGAGATGCCGAGAACGGCCTCGCATTCACCCGCGAAATCCGCGGTCCGTATGCGCTCGACAATATGCTCGGCGAGCTCGTCTTGGGTACTACCACCACGGTTAGGCTTAGCGGGCGTGCTGAGCAATTCACGCAGTCGGGGAGCACTTTCACGCCGCTTGAACAGAACGGCTCCACGCTGACGCAAACCACAAGCAGTACATACACCTATCGCACGGCCGACGGGACAACGACCGTCTTTACTGCCCCCTCGTCCGGCTACTACCAGTTCGGCAACGCCAAGGGCATCGTGCCGAGCTCCATCACCTATCCCAACGGGAAGGTGCTGTCGTTCAGTTATACGGTCGGATCGACCATACCGCCCGGATCGCCCAATGTGATATTCGGACGACGATTGGCAGGCGTCTCGAGCAACACCGGGTACGGTGTGACTTTCACGTACGAGAACAATACCAGTGACCCGGGCTCCGCTATCCAACTCTGGATCCACGTGGTCAGTGTGGCCTCGGGCGCTGGCGGCCCCACCTTGACCATCAGTCCCATCACAGGAGAAATCCCCGGCGTTCGCGACTACACGGACGCCATTGGCAGGACTACGCGCTACACGTTCAGCACGGGTGTAGCGGCCATCCGTATTCCGGGTAGTTCGGGCAACGACATCACTGTCGCGTACTACGGCGACGGAAAGGTGTCGTCGGTGACCGCGGCTGGCGTCACGACTAGCTACAGTTATTCCGACGCGGGCAATATCCGCACGACCACCGTGACGAGAGGCTCGAACCCGAGCAGCATCTACAAGTTCGACGTGACCAAGCTCGTGATGACGTGGCAGCAGAACGAGGCGGGTTACGTGACGCAGTACCTCTATGACAATTCGAACCGACCCTATCGGGTGACGATGCCCGAGGGCAATTTCATACAGTACGGCTATGACGCACGCGGCAATGTGACGAGCACGGTGGCAGTCGCGAAGGGGGCCATCACCGTTAGCGGCATCACTACTACCGCAGGCTTCGACGCATCGTGCACGGTAGCAGTGAAATGCAACAAGCCCAACTGGACCAAGGACGCCAAGGGCAACCAGACCGACTATGAGTATGACCCGACGCACGGCGGCGTCCTGACAGTGACAGCTCCGGCGCCGACGACGGGCGCCGTGCGCCCGCAGACGCGGACCACTTACGTCAGGGTCAACTCGAGCGGCGTCGAGGGCTCGGTTGGCGTGTTCAAGCCGAAGACGATCTCGACCTGTCGAACGCAGTCTAGCTGCTTGGGCACGGCGGACGAGGCCAAGGCCACCTTCTTCTATGGCAACCACCAGAATGTCGCGTCGGTCACGACCGCAACAGGCAATGGCTCGCTGAGCGCCACCACGGCATTTGGATACGATGCGGCTGGCAACGTCACATCAGTCGACGGTCCTCAGTCAGGGACTGCGGACCAGACCATCGCCTCGTACAACGCGGCGCGGCAGCCGATGTGGGAGATCTGGCGGGACCCGGATGTGGGGGGGCCTGCGTTGTTTCCGGCGGTGAAGTACACGTATCGCTCAGACGGGCAGGTGGACTACGTGCAGTCCGGCACGGTGACTGCGCAGTCGCAGGCCGGTATGTCGAGCTTCTTCGAGCTGCAGCGCCAGACTTCGAGCTACGACAGCTACCATCGTCCGATTCGCGCGGCTCTCGCGAGCGGAGGCACTCCCTCGCAGATCACTGACGTGCTCTATGACGCCCTTGGACGAGTGCAGTGCTCAATGGTGCGAATGGACCCCAGCAACTGGAGTACGTTGCCGTCCAACTGCAATCCGACACAGACCACGGGACCCCATGGCCCCGACCGAGTGACTTATAACCACTACGACGCGCTGTCTCGCGTGTGGAAAGTCACCACAGGATATGGCGTGACGGGAGTCGCGGCCGACGAGCAGATCAGAACTTTCACCGCCAACGGCAAACTGGAGACGCTCAAAGACGCCGAGAGCAACCGCACGACTTACGAGTACGACGGCTACGATCGGCTGGTGAAGACGCGTTTCCCGATCACCACGAAGGGTGCGGACCAGAGCGCCACGGATAACTATGAGCAGGTCGGCTACGACGACAACGGCAACGTCACGAGCTTTCGCACGCGGCGAAGTGAGACGCTCACTCTCGTTTACGACAACCTCAATCGACTGATAACCAAGCTCGTACCCGAACGCCCGGGGCTCAACAGCTCGCATACGCGAGATGTGTACTTCAGTTACGACCTGTTTGGCAACATGACAGATGCCCGGTTTAACGACCTCAGCGGACCCGGCATCGTCAATGTGTTCAACGCATTCAGCCAGCTCACCAGCACGACTACCAACACCGACGGCGTGCCCAGAACACTCAGCTACCTCTATGATGTCGCGGGCAACCGCACACAGATCACCCATCCTGACGGCACCTTCTTCACTTACGCCAGGAATGCTGCTGGCGGGCTCGATCAGATCAATCTCAGTGCCTCCACGCCCCTCGTGAAACCTATCCTCGATTATGCGGGGCGGCTGAACCGCCTCGACCGTTGGCGCACGTCGCCTGGTGACTGGCTCTCGGGAACCACGTTCGGGTACTACTCGAACTCGCGGGTAGCCAGTCTCGCGAATGACATGAACGGGACCAACTATGACCTCACGATCTCACTGACCTACAACCCCGCGGGCCAGATTGCGAACGCGGCGCGCGACAAGAATGTTTTTACCTGGAATGGCCAGGTCAATTCTGACCTCACGTATACGCCCGACGGGCTCAACCGCTACACCGGAACCTTCACTTACGATCCTAGCGGCAATCTCGTCAGCGACAGCACCAACACTTTCGAATACGACGTTGAGAACCGACTCGTCACTCGCAGTGGCGCCGCCAGCGCCACAGTGCACTACGATCCACTCGGACGCATGTACGAAGTCGTGAGCGGCACCACAACACGCCGGTACCTCTATGACGGTTCGGATCGCGTCGCCGAATACAACAGTAGCAACGCGATGCAGCGCCGATATATTTACGGCGGCGGGGGAGACGATCCGCTCGTCTATTACAACGGCAGCACGGTCGCCGACAGTTCCATGCGCTACCTGTATGCCGACGAACGTGGGTCGATCTTCGCTACGACGGACAGCACCGGCACGACAACCGGTCACAGTCAGTACGACGAATACGGTGTTCCCGAGGCCACCAACACGCACGACTTCCAGTACACCGGGCAAGCCTTCGTGAAAGAGCTCGGGTTGTACTACTACAAGGCCAGGATGTATTCACCCGTGCTCGGCCGTTTCATGCAGACGGATCCCATTGGATATGGCGATGGGATGAACATGTATGCGTACGTCGGCAATGATCCAGTCAACTTCGTGGACGCGTCGGGTCTTGATGGTGAACAGTGTGGGTCACTGACTTACACGCTTAGGCAGACTCCTGGACAGAGCGTTCGCTGGCCCGACGGCAGTGGCTGGCAATCATATAACTACGAGTGGATTCCAACATTCACCCCGACCCCATGCAATACACCACACGTTGACAATCGAAATGGGTCAAATCAGTCGGGCGGCGGGGGTGGGGGGGGCCAAACGCAATGTCGACCCGGAGTTGATTGGGTTTTGCTCGGCTCTGGAGCATTTTCTACAGTCGGAGGCATCATCGAAGCTGCAGGCGGCCTCGCGTTAGCGTCCATTGGACTTGCGGCAGCGCCGGTTCCGGGCGTAGACATTGCTAGCTTGCCTCTAATTGCGGGTGGCGTTATAGCCGAAGGAAAAGGGGTACTCGACGTAAGTGATGGACTTAAACTGATGAGCAGCGCCATTGATGGAATAGAGCGCAGATCAACGCTTGGCAACGTCGGATTTGTATTCGCAGGTGAGCGAGGCGCCGCTGTTGGCGAGAAACTTTCAACAATCTTGAGCCTCGGCGGCATGACCAAAAGTGCCGCGGAGTTTGCCACGTCCCGGTCAGGCAAGGCTGCGGCGGAAGCGGTTTCTGCAGCTGCGGGGTTCAAGCAGAGCACTGGGCACACTTGTCCTTGATATAGACCAAAACATGCGTAAGTTAATCCTGTGCGCGCTTATTCTCATGTGCCCTAGCCTAATCCTTGGCCTTTACCATCTTGCCAGTCAGATGGCCAATGGAGGGCAGCTCGATACTGCCGACAGGATTTTGATCCCTGTGGAATTGTTGCTGGCGCTTTCAATTGGAAGTATGGGATGGTGGTTGTGGAAGACCAGAAAACAGTAATGACGTAGGCACTTAGTGCCTGCGTACCGAGGGGTACGCAACGTCTTCTCGACATCGGGGAATGCAAGGAGACCAGTGTGAATTGGCATACTCAGGCTTACGGCAGTAAGCGTCGATTGTCCGAGACATGTGTGGTCTATCGCCTATTGTTGACATTGCTCTTTGTTATGCTGGGTCGCGCGGCAGTGGCGGAGACGTTAGATGAAGCGACGGTTGCAGACGCGCAGTGCGTCGTAGTGGGCGTACGATTTTCTTCAATGTCGGATCAAAGCAAGCGATCGTCCGGACAGATATTGATGATCTATTTTCTGGGACGTATAGAAGGTCGATCTCCCAAAGTCGCTTTGGAGGCGCTTGTAGAGCATGAGGCAAACAAAATGACCGCTTCAAAGTTCGAGGAATCGGTTAGAAGGTGCGGCACCGAACTAACAGTACAGGGCGAGAAGATCTCCAGGATTGGAAAAAATCTTGGGACATTTGCGAAGTGAAAGCCAGGCTGAATTGGGTCTGCGCCTGTCGCCACACGTAGTTATTGACCCACGCAGGGATTGTTCATCCCAAGCACGCAATAAAATTTGGCACAGCTCATCTAAGACTAGGCAGATCACAGAGATGGCAAGATCTGACTACGTTTTTGGGCGGCGGCGCTTCGAGACCGCGCTGGCGGGCTCAATCGCACTTCTACAAAGTTGGCGGGCTTCAAAATAATTCTTCGGTCTAGGTTAGAAAAGTGTCAGGAGAGGCGGGCATCCGAAAGCCGATCCGCAGAGCTTGAGAGCCAGTACGCACCATTGGGGTACTCGCGAGCTGAAACTTGCGTCTCCAAGGTGCAATTAGTAGGTGAAGCGGCCCGAGAGGCCGCTGAGAAGGGTGCACGAAAATTGCAGCGTCACGTTGGTTCAAAGAATTAAGAGGGCGCCCAAGTGAGCACTCCCGTCAGCAATTTCCCGAGCGCGGCCAGCGCACCCGTTCCGTCGAAACCCATGGACGACGATCGCGTCGCACTCACCAAGGACGCGCTCAAGCACGCGTTCCTCGACAACCTGTTCTACATCCAGGGCAAGTTCCCGGCGCTTGCCACCAAGACCGATTACTACATGGCGCTGGCGTACGCGGTGCGCGACCGCATCATGCAGCGCTGGATCTCGACCGCGGCCGCGTACACCAAGCAGGGATCGCGCACCGTGTCGTACCTGTCGGCGGAATTCCTCATGGGGCCGCATCTCGGCAACAACCTCATCAACCTCGGCATCTACGAAACTGCGCGCACCGCGGTGGCCGAGCTCGGGCTCGACCTCGAGGAATTGCTGGCGCACGAGGACGAGCCCGGACTCGGCAACGGCGGCCTGGGTCGCCTTGCGGCCTGCTTCATCGATTCTCTGGCGACGCTCGAGGTGCCGGCGCTCGGCTATGGCATCCGCTACGAGTTCGGCATTTTCCAGCAGGAGATCGTCGATGGCTGGCAAATAGAGAAGACCGACAAGTGGTTGCGATATGGCAATCCATGGGAAATCGCGCGGCCGGAGTGGTGCGTGGCGGTGAAGTTCGGCGGCCACACCGAGGTCTGGTACGACGAGTTCCACCGCAAGCGCACGCGCTGGGTGCCGGCACGGGTAGTGAACGGCATTCCGTACGACACGCCCATCCTGGGTTATCACGTCAACACGGCGAATACGCTGCGCCTGTGGAAGGCGGAGGCCCCGGAGTCCTTCGACTTCGGCATCTTCAACAGTGGCGACTACTACGGCGCGGTCCACCAGAAGGTGGGCAGCGAAAACCTCACCAAGGTCCTGTATCCGAACGACGAGCAGGTGAAGGGCAAGGAGCTGCGCCTGGAGCAGCAGTACTTCTTCGTGAGCGCGTCCCTGCAGGACATGCTGCGCATCTGCAAGGTGCAGAAGATTCCGCCCGAGCGGTTCCACGAGAAGTTCGCGGTCCAGCTCAATGACACCCATCCGTCTGTCGCGGTGCCCGAGCTCATGCGCCTGCTGGTCGACGAACTCGCCATGGACTGGGAGCGCGCCTGGAGCATCACGCGCCAGACCTTCAGCTACACCAATCACACGCTGCTGCCCGAGGCGCTCGAGCGCTGGCCGGTGGGCATGTTCGCGCGGCTGCTGCCGCGGCTGCTCGAGATCATCTACGAGATCAATGCGCGCTTCCTCGATGAAGTGCGCATGACGTTCTTCGGTGACGAGGAGCGCATCGGTCGTCTTTCATTGATCGATGAGTCCGGCGAGCGTTACGTGCGCATGGCGCACCTCGCGAGCGTGGGCAGCCACGCCATCAACGGCGTGGCCGCATTGCACTCGGAGCTGCTGAAGAGCGACGTGCTGCGCGATTTCGCCGACCTGTGGCCGGAGAAGTTCTCCAACAAGACCAACGGCGTCACGCCGCGCCGCTGGATGGTGCTGGCGAACCCGCGCCTGTCCCATTGCATCACGCAGCGCATCGGCGATGAGTGGATGCGCGACCTCGGGCAACTGCGCAGGCTCGAGCCGCTGGCGGAGGATCCGGACTTCCGCGCCGAGTGGCGCCAGATCAAGCACGCCAACAAGGCCTCGCTGGCCGCACTCATCGAGCAGCGCACGGGCGTCATCGTCGACCCCGCGGCGATCTTCGACGTGCAGGTCAAGCGCATCCATGAATACAAGCGCCAGCACCTGAACATCCTGCACGTCATCGGCCTGTATCACCGGCTGAAGACGGATCCGAAGTTCACCATGCAGCCGCGCGTGTTCATCTTCGGCGGCAAGGCCGCGCCCGGATATTTCTTGGCCAAGCTCATCATCCGCCTGATCACCGCCGCGGCGGAGATCATCAACCGCGATCCGGGAGTGCGCGATCTCATCAAGGTCGTCTTCCTGCCGAACTTCAACGTGACCAACGGCCAGCGCATCTACCCGGCAGCGGACCTGTCGGAGCAGATCTCGACGGCCGGCAAGGAAGCCTCGGGCACCGGCAACATGAAGTTCCAGATGAATGGCGCACTCACCATCGGCACGGTGGATGGTGCGAACATCGAGATCTGCGAGGAAGTTGGCTTCGAAAACTTCTTCCTGTTCGGGCTCGAAGCGCACGAGATCGCCGCGCTGCGCTCGATGGGCTACAAGCCGAAGGAATACCTCGAGGGCAACGAAGAGCTGCAGGCCGTCATGCAGTTGATCCGCGATGGCTTCTTCTCACGCGGCAACAGCACGCAGTTCCAGCCGCTGCTCGACAACCTGCTCTGGCACGACCCGTACTTCGTGCTGGCTGACTATCAGTCGTATGCCGACTGCCAGGCCTCAGTGGATCAGACCTATGGTGACAAGGAGAACTGGACGCGCATGTCGATTCTCAACGCCGCGCGCTCCGGCAAGTTCTCTTCGGACCGGACCATCCGCCAGTACTGCGACGACATCTGGGAGGCAAAACCCGTGCGCGTGCAGTTGCTGTCGCAGGAAGAGGTGAAGGCCGGGATCCTGCAGTAAGGACTGCGATCACTCTCCTGCCAGCTTTTTCGCGCAGAAATCCTGCAGCTCGACGCCGGCCGAATTGGCGTTTGGCCCGGCGGAGATCTTCATCCGTTCGATGCGCATCCGCATGTATTCATGATCTGCGCATTGGGTCTTGGAAAGGGTGCTGTACGTGATCGAGCTTTGTGGGCCGAGAAAGAGAATTGCATCGAACTGGTCCTGCATTCGCGGTGAGCGATCCGGATCGGCCTTGACCCGCTCCCAGGTGTTGTCGGGACGCCGGACATAGATGTCATCGGGATAGTAGTACAGGAACGATGCCTCGCCGAGCGGCGTGCCGCGGATCAGCGTGAGATATGGCGGCGTCCACGTCGCCAAGTCCGGTTGCAAGGCACTCAGGTCGGTGAATGCCGTGCGAATCGAGAAGACAGTGGCGCCCGAGCTTTCCAGCAAGGCAACGATCGTCTCGACGGGTCGCGCAAAGCGCTCTTCGGCGGCTGCCTTGTCGGCCAGCATCCAGTAGGTATTTTTCCGGACCAGGTGCATGTCTCCGTACACGACGAGTACGCGCCGCCCCTTGGTCAGCACCTCGCGCTCGATGATGCCGACCGCATTTTTGTCACTGCGCACGATCTTGCGTAGTTCGTCTCGCGTGTGCACCTGGTTCCAATCGATGGGCGTATCGCCCAACAACACTCGCAGCTTGCGCTTCTTCGGCAATTTCGCGTTCACCTCGCGCACCGCGCGGAAGAATTCCTCATAGATAGGTACGTCCCAGACCTCGTGCGCCTGGGTCGTGTCCTGCCACGCGTGGCGCAGCGTGTCCGGCGGCACGTCTTCGTCGCGGATGTAGCGGTCCATGACCTCCTGGTAAAGCGGGTTGCCGAATTCCACCAGGATGTCGTTCGCGACACGAGCAAAGCGCGGATCGCGAATGAGCTGCAGGCGAAGCGCGTGACCTTGCTCGTTGTTGTGATCGCCTTCGCCGAGTGCGACGACCGAATGGCTTTCGAAGGCTGCGATGATGCCGTCGACGGGGTTCAATGGACGCGCGGCGCTCGCTGATCCCGCTTGTGGATAGGCCTGAGTAGCGGAGAAAGCCGCGAGCAGCGTCCCGATCAGGTAGCCAGTCATGCGCATCAACTCTCTCCCGGAGATCCAGAGCGTATCGAGGGCTAGCATACGCCCGGCGGCTTCGTGGCAATATTGCGGCCCCGACGGAGGAGCGCGTCATGAAAAACTTCGAGCGGATCGTGGGCTTGCTGGTGGCGGGCATGATCGCGGCGTCGAGCGCGGCCGCGGTGCCGCCGGATCCCAAGGCTTCCGAGTTGGTACAGGAACTGGGGCTCATCGAAAGTCCAACGGCATTACGAGACCAGCCCGGCTGGACCTCTCCCAGAAAGATCGTGCTGACGAGCATGGGTCCCCTGGATGCGCTCAAGGCCGCGGCGCCGGACGTGAACTTCGTCGTCGTGAACGGCATCGAGGACATGGTCGCGCAGGTGGCCGACGCCGATGCCATCGCCAGCGGCGACAACGTCGTGTGCAACCCGCGCGTGCTCGCAGCCGCGAAAAAGCTGCGGTGGATAGCGGTCTACTCGGCCGGTGTCGAGGAGTGCCTCGGAAAGAAGGCACTCGAAAAGCCCGGGCTCGTGGTCACGAACATGCGCGCGGTGGCCGGACCCGTCATGGCCGAACACTGCATCGCATTGATGTTCGCGTTGTCGCGTTCCCTGCAGGTGTCGATCGCGCGCCAGGCGCGTGGTGAAGGCTGGGGCGGCGGCTTCGCGGGCTCGCAGCCCCAGGCGCTCACCGGCAAAACGGTGCTCGTCGCGGGCCTGGGTGGCATCGGACTGGAGGTGGCGCGGCGTGCGCATGCGCTCGGCATGAAGGTCATTGCCACGCGCAACAGCTCACGCGAAGGCCCCGACTACGTGAGCAAGGTCGGACTCGCCGACGAGCTGCCAGCCATGATCGGTGAGGCCGACGTGGTCGTTTCGGCGCTGCCGCTGGTGCCCGCTACCACGCACCTGTTCGACGCCGGGATGTTCGCGCGGATGAAGAAGACCGCGTTTTTCATCAACGTAGGGCGTGGTGGCAGCGTGGTCACGAACGACCTGGCCGCTGCGCTGAACAGCGGCACCATCGCCGGCGCAGGAGTCGACGTCACCGACCCTGAACCATTGCCCCCAGGTCATGCGCTCTGGAAGGCGAAGAACATCATCATCACGCCGCACATGTCCGCGCAGTCGGACCTCGGACAGAGTGCGCGCGCCCTGATTTTCCGCGAGCAGGTGCGCCGTTTTGCCGCGGGCGACAAACTTCTCGCCGTGGTCGACTTCAAGAAAGGATATTAGGTGCGCGGCGCGCAGCTCGCGGCCGTCGCATGCCTGTGGTGCGCGACCGCCGCGGCGGCATTGCCGCCAATGATCTTCGACATGCACCTGCACGCGCATACGCTCGCCGAGTACGGCGGTGGACCCGCGGTGTGCATGAACGACGAACCCATCGAATGGCCGGGTCTCGCGGCGGGGCAGGCAGCGACTATCGAAAACGTTTCCCGGTGTGCGCACCCCGTGGCGGCGGCCGCGTCTGACGAGGCGGTCATGCGTGAAAGTATTGCGCTGCTAGAGCGCTACAACATCAAGGCCGTCACCTCGGGGCCGCTCGAGCAGGTCCGCCGGTGGCAGGCAGCGACGCCCAAACGCATCATCCCGGCGATTTCGTTCCTTTCAGACGAAAAGCGTTCGCCGCGGGAACTCGAGGAATTGTTCAAGCAGGGCCGGTTCGCGGTGTTCGCGGAGATCGGCGCGCAGTATCGCGGCCTCTCGCTCGCGGACTCGTCGCTGGAGCCTCTTTTCGCGCTGGCCGAGAAGCTCGATATCCCGGTCGGTGTGCACCTGGGAGAGGGGCCACCTGGGGGCATGCACGTTGGCGGCAATCCGGCATATCGCGTGGCGCTCGGGAATCCGCTGCAACTCGAGCCGGTGCTGGTGCGGCATCCGAAATTGCGCCTGTACGTCATGCACTTCGGTTCACCGTTCGTCGACGAGATGATTGCGTTGCTGTATTCGCATCCACGCGTCTTCATCGATATCGCGCAGAACGACTGGGGTTTTCCGCGCGAACACTTCTACGCGCAGCTCCGGCGGTTCATCGACGCAGGCTTCGGGCAGCGGATCCTCTGGGGCTCGGACCAGATGGTCTGGCCGCGCGCCATCGAGGTGGCCATCCAGACCATCGACCAGGCGCCATTCCTGACCCAGGCTCAGAAAGACGACATCTTCTACCGCAATGCCGTGCGTTTCCTGGGGCGCGTGGAGTTCGATCTCCCGCTCGAACGCTGACTATCTTCCGCCGTAGAGCTTCGTCAACCGGTACAGGAATTCACGGCCTTCGATCAGCGACTGCACGCGCATGCGCTCGTTGAGGCCATGCGCATTCGTGGTGGCGCCGTCGCTCAACATGCCCGAAACGCCATACGTCGGAATTCCCGCGGGCGTGAGGAAGCGGCCGTCGGTGGCGCCGGCGGTCATGGAGGGAATCACGGCGACTCCCGGGAACATCTCGCGGCTCAGGGCTTCGATGGGACCCATGACTTCGCGTGACAGCAGCGGCGGTGCGCCCGGTGTTTCGGGAGGCGACTGGAATTCCACTTTCACGCCGGGATCGCCCACGACGCGGATCAATGCCTGGCGAATCTCTTCCTGCTGGTGTCCCGGAAAGATGCGGCAGTTCACGTTGGCAGTGGCCCGCTGGGGCAGGGCGTTCGGCGCATGGCCGCCCTCGATCTGCGTGACCACGCAATTCGTACGCAGGATGGCATTCATCGAGGGATCTTTCTGCAGCCGCTCGACCGCGGCGGCGTCGCCATGGGCGGCCGCGATCATGTCGGCGCCCTTGGCGCCGCCCTCGATGGCGCCGAATTTCTCGAAATATCCGCGCGACGTGTCATTGAACTCCACCGGGAAGCGGTGCGCCTCTATCTTCTCGAGCGCGTGCGCGAGCTGGTTGATGGCGTTGTCGGGAGTGGGACGCGAGGAATGCCCGCCCTGGTTTTCGGTCGAGAGCGTGAAGTCCTGGTAGACCTTCTCCGCGGCGAGCACGGAGACGTAGCGGTACACGCCGGTCTCCATGTCATAGCGGCCGCCGCCGCCCTCGTTGAGCGCGAACGCGGCGTCGATGAGGTCGCGGTGTTTCTCCACCAGGAATTTCACGCCGTTCTGCACGTTCGGCGTCTCCTCGCCGCAGGTCAACGCCAGCTTGATGCCGCGCTTCGGCCGGTAGTTTTCCTTCCTGAAGCGCGCCATTGAATCGACGAACACCGCCGCCATGGCCTTGTCGTCGGCCGATCCACGGCCGTAGAAGAAGCCATCCTCTTCGACCAGCTTGAACGGATCGCGCTTCCAGTCTTCGCGCCTGGCTTCCACCACGTCGATGTGCGCGAGCAGCAGCACTGGCTTGAGCCGCGCGTCGCTGCCCGGCAATACCGCGACCAGGTTACCGTGCTTGGGCCAGTCCGGCGGAACGATCACCTGCGCGTCCTGGTCGCCATAGCCCGCGGCCATCAGGTGCGCCTTCATCGCATTGGCAGCTTCGGTGCACGAGCCGGCGGACAGCGTGGTGTTGATTTCCACCAGCTCCTTGTAGAGCGCGCGGAACTCCGGCTCGCCCGCCCGGGCCTGCCTGGAGGCCGCGGTCTGGCGCGCGGCGGTGATGTCGGCGGCGTGCGCGGCCATTGCGTGGGAGAAGGCAAGCGAGAGTGCAAGGGTGAGCAGCGGAAGATGGCGCATGGATTCCCTCATCAGATGGCGGTGAGCACTTCCTGTTTCTCGACCCTGGCCGGATCGAGCTCGATGCCGAAGCCGGGTTTCTCGGGCAGGTGCACGAATCCATCGCTGGTCAGCGGCGGATCCTTGATGAAGTGCAGCTTCTCGGGTACGTGGTTGATCAGGTATTCACCGAAGGGACACACGGTGGGCGACTGGCTCGCGACGATGGCCAGCGCGGCGTGCACGTTGTGACAATGTGGCAGTAGTTTGACGCCGTGCACGCTGGCGAGATTGGCGACCTTCACGGTTTCGCTGACGCCACCGCACCACTCGGGATCGGCCTGGATGAACTGCAGCGCGTCGTTCTTGAAGAACTGCTCTGCCTCCCAGCGTCCGTAGAGATGCTCGCCCGTGGCGATGGGCACCGAGGTCGCCTTGCTCAGACGGATGAAGCTCTCGAGATCGGACATCGGCACCGCTTCCTCGAGCCAGTAGGGCCGATATTGCTCCACCTTGCGGCACCACTCGATGGCGTACTCGAGGTCCCAGCCCTGGTAGGCGTCGAACATGATCTGCACGTCGTCGCCCACCGCCGCGCGCAGCTCCTTCACCAGCGCCACGTTGAGGTCCATGCCGCGTGCGCCGTCGCCCGGGCCATAGCCCAGGAACCACTTCTGGCGGATGAAGCCTTCCTTTTTCAATTGCGCGGCGCGTTTGCCCGCGAGGGGCGGGTCGATCGAGAACCCGAGGCAACTGCCGTACACGGGCACCGGCATCTGGGTGGGGCCACCTAACAAACGGAATACCGGCGCATTGAGCGCGCGGCCGCGCAGGTCCCAGAGCGCGTTGTCGATGTAGCTGATGGCCATCATGTAGTGGCTGGCGCGGGAATGCCGGTTCGAGCGATACATCTGGTCCCAGATCCGCTCGACCGCCAAAGCGTGCTGCCCGATCACGAGCGGCCGCAGGTTGCCGAGCAATACCGGCAACGCCTCCTTGTCCACGGCGCCGTAGATGCCTTCCGTGCCGCCCCGGGTGCGGATGCGCACGTAGTAGTGCGTGAGCGGCCGGCGCTCTTGCCTCGTGCCCGGCGGCGGGTCCCTGAACGCCTTGGGGCGACGCTCCTCGTAAAGGTGCAGCGGATTCACCTGGTACTGGCGATTGAGCCCGGGCACGAGTTCGTGTGTGCCGGAAAGTTTCAGGACCTCGACCTCGGAGATCATGAGCGCGTCATCGGCGGCATTCGCCGCAAAAGCGTGGCGTGTGCAGGCGGGCAGGAAGGTCAGCGCGGAGCCCGCGCCCAGGTGTGACAGGAATTCTCGGCGTCGCATGCGCACTCCGGGTGTCGCGGCATTGGTCCGCGGTGAGGGGCGAGCTTACCCCTGTGCCAGATCCTTGTAGAAGAACACGGTGTGGCAGAAGGGGCCGTCGGGCAGCAACGCGAATTTCGGCACGACACCCACGCGTTGCCAGCCACCGCGTTCGTACATGCGTTCGGCCTCCGGGCTCGCCGTGTCGAGCAGCAGCAGCGTGCGCCCCGCATCGTGCGCCGCGCGCTCTGCGGCCGCGAGCACCAGCGCGCCCACGCCGTGGCGCCGGGCATTGCGTCGGACCAGCATCTTTGAAATGTCGGCGCGGTGCGGCTGGTTCTCCGGCTCGGCCCACACGGCCTGTGCGGTGCCCATGATCTCGCCGCGCTCGTCCTCGGCGATCACGAGGGCGCGTTCACCCCGCGCCAGGCTTTCTGCCACCGACTGCCAGTAGTCCTCTGCCTTTGCGCGCGTCATTGGCCACATGAAGCTCACCGAGGCGCCGCCTTCCACGCAATCGACGAGCACGTCGCACAGCCCCGCCAGTTCGCGCGCCGAGATGGAATCGAGCCTGCGAATGCGCGGCAGACTCATGAGCTCAACACCACGATGTATCTCGCCGGCTTGCGCGTGCGATTGCGGAACGTGACCGGCGCATCGAGCTGCATCGCCAGGCAGTCATCTTTGCCGAGTTCGTAGGTGGTCTTTCCGACCGTCACCTCGACCGTGCCTTGTTGCACCCAGATCTGTTGCGCCACCGCGGAATCCCGCGCGCCGCTCTCGTACGCCACCTTGGCGCCGGCAGGGAAGCTCACTTCGACGATGCGGATGGGCGAGGGGAAGCCGGCCGGCGAGATGTTTCGCCTGAGATAGCCGGACTGCGGGTCCTTCCACGTGGCGCGGTCCGCCGCGGTGGACACCGGTGAGGGCGGTGCGGCTGCGTCATCGAACAAGGCGCCGAGCGTGACTCCCAAACCGGTGGCGATTTTCTCGAGCACCACCGCTGTCGGGCTGGTTTCACCGCGCTCGATGAGCGAAATCATCGAGCGGCTGACGTCGGATTTGCCGGCGAGCGCGTCCAGGCTGAGCGCGCTGCGTTCACGGAGCTCGCGTACGCGGGCGGCAATGCGGGAATTGATATCCATCATACTGGATGGATACTCCAGTAAACTGGATGTGCCGTCAATCGACTGCGCGCCGGTTATTTTTGCGCGCGCTCCTCGGCCAGCCGTTTCTCCAGGCGTTGCCGCGCACCGTCCGCATACTTGCGGCAGCCATCCGGGTCGATGAACGGGTTGGCCGCCCCGGTTGCGCGTCGCCCGAGCTTGGCGTCGCGGTCGAAGAGCTCGGCGTGCGGTGCGAGCGGGATACCGCAGGCAAGCGCCGCCACCGTGGCGATGGATTTCTCGAACGCCGCCACGCGCGCCGGATCATCGGAGAAGCGGAACTCGGGCGCGGACACCGAATTGAGGCTGTCTGCGTAGGCCACGTCCTCGCAGCGGCCCTGATCACAGGATTTCCACGTCCAACTGGTGCCGCCGGGCGTATGACCGGGCGTGAAATGCGCAGTCACGGCCAGCTTGCCGACGCGCACTGTCTCCCCATCGGTGATGACGCGCACACCGCGCACGGCGGCGTAGTCGTTATGAGCATGGCCGAACGCGAACTGCGGATCGTCCTCGGTCGGACCGCCTCGTTCGAGCGCGGCCGCAGCCGCGGGACTCGCCGCCACCCGCGCACCGCTCGCGCGCTGCAGGGCCGCGATGCCGCCGGCATGGTCGTAGTGCGTGTGGGAATTCAGTATGAGCTTCACGTCCTCCAGCCGGAATCCGGCCTTGCGGATATTGGCGGCGATCAACGTGGCGGATTGGGGAAGGCCGCCATCGATGAGGATGTGTCCCTGGTTACTGGTGATCAGGATGGAGCTCAGACCACCGGTGCCGACGTACCAGGTGTTGCCGTAAATGTGGAACGGATCGAGCGGCTTGTTCCACTCGGCGCAGGGCTCGCAGTTGAGCGGCGGGTCGGGCACCACGTCCTTGGCAACGCCGACTGAAATCCCCACCAGGATGGCCAATGAAAACAATGGTCGCTTGTTCATGCGCCGCACTCTGTTGCAGGCACGCGTGGTCGTCAATGCAGGCCTTCGACCCCGCAGTGCCGGATAACTTTACAGTCGCGCGCTCGCGGGCCCGGAAGCAATTCACAAAACTCCACGGCGCGCGCGTTCCGGCGACCTGAACCAGGTTCGGCTCGGCAACACTTGCCGGATACGCCGCAAGGGGATGTTGAGTGCGCCGCCCGGGTTTCCTGCTTTGGGTCCTGACTGTTTACGGCTGCTTGTGCAACGTGGCGGCTCACGCCCAGGCTACGGGGCTGGTCGCCTCGTACAGCTTCGAAGAGGGCACGGGCACCGCCACCGCCGACGCTTCGGGCAACAACAACACCGGCACGCTATCCAATGCGAGCTGGACCACGGCCGGCAAATTCGGCAAGGCACTGTCGTTCAACGGCACCAGCAGTATCGTCAACGTCGCGGATGCAGCGTCGCTGCGCCTCACATCCGCCATGACTCTCGAGGCCTGGGTAAAGCCGAGCGCTGCGGGCGGCGTATGGCGCACCGTCGTGCTGAAGGAGATCACCGGAGACATCGCGTACGCGCTCTATTCCAACGAAGACGTAGATTTGCCGGCGGCTTACGTGCGTGTCGGCTCCGCGAGCCGCCGCGTGGGGGGCACGAGCATCGTGCCGCTCAACAGCTGGACCCACCTGGCGGCGACGTACTCTTCCGGAGCGCTGCGCATCTACGTGAACGGCACGCTGGTGTCGACCACGACGGGCACCGGCTCGATCGCCAGTGCCACGCGACCCTTGCGCATCGGTGGCAACACCATCTGGGGCGAATACTTCGCGGGCCTCATCGACGAAGTAAAAGTCTATAACCGTGCGCTCAGCGCGGCCGAAATCGCGGCGGACATGGCGGGGTCGACCACGCCAGCGCGCGTGACGATCTCGGCGCCGGCCGCCGGCTCGACGATCACCGGAAAGACGGTCAATGTCAGCTATTCGACCACCGGTGACACCAGCCAGGCCGCCTTCGTGGCCGTGCGGCTCGACAGCGGCGCGACGAGTTTTGCGCCGCTCGCCGGCAGCGCGCAGTTCACCAACGTCGCGTTCGGTGCGCACGCGTTGAATGCCTGGCTGGCGCGCGCCGACCAGACGAAGATCGACAACAGCGATGCCACCGCAGTCTCGTTCACCACGGCAGCACCGCCGCCGCCGGTGCTCAGCATCACCGCGCCTGCCAACAATGCCTCGATCACCGGCACCACGGCCATGGTCACGTATGGGGTCACCGGTGATCTCACCGAGGCCCATCACGTGGTGTTCACTCTCGATGGTGGCCCCGCGTTGAACACTACGCTGTCGGGCACTCTTGAGCTCGACGAGCTGGCACTGGGACCGCACAGCATCACGGGCTTCGTGGCGCGCGCCGACAATTCAAAGATCACCGGCTCGGACTCGGGCACCGTCAATTTTTCGATGACTGCCACGGCGCCGCCGCCGGTGCTGTCGTTCACCGCACCCGCCAACAATGCGGTGCTGAGCAGCAGCACGGTCAGCGTGTCGTTCCTGTCGAGCGGTGATCTGAGCCAGGCGAACCACGCCCACCTGCTTCTCGATGGCGTGGAGGTCGCGATGACCTCCGGGCTCAGCGGCACCACGCAGCTCACCGGGGTGAGCACGGGTGCGCACACTCTCGGCGGTTATCTCGCGCGCGCGGATCACACCAAGGTGATGGGATCGGATGCAACGCCTCGCAACTTCAGCATCAGTTCGGTGAGTCCGAACGATCCGTCGCTCGTCGGCCAGTGGGACACGAACATCGTGCAGCTGCCCACGGTTGCGGTGAATCTCAACCTGATGCACACCAGCCAGCTGCTGTTCTGGGCCGGCGATTTCGAATCCGCCGCCAACTACGGCGAGCTGTGGAACCCGCAGAACAATGTCATCACGGACGTTCCGAATCCATTCTCGAACATCTTCTGCTCGGCCGCGGTGCACCTCGCCGACGGCCGGCTGCTGGTGGCCGGTGGTCACGACAAGGCGAACGGCCTCATGGGACTCGCCGACAGCAACCTCTTCGATCCGGTGACGCAGACCTGGCAGCACCTGCCCAACATGGCCTACCGGCGCTGGTACCCCACCTTGACCATGCTGGGCAATGGCAAGGCACTGATCCTCGCAGGCTCGGAGAACAGCGAGACGGTCAACGTCCAGATTCCCGAGCTGTTCGATCCGGTGGCGAAGACCTGGACCAAGCTCAACAACGCCGCGATGTCCATCCCGCAGTATCCGATGGTCTATCTATTGGCGGATGGGCGGCTGCTGCAATCGGGCACCACCGAGCACCCCACGGTCACGCGCACGCTCGATCTGACCACGCAGACCTGGACGACGATCGACTCGCGCGAACTCGAAGCTGGCAGCGGCGTCATGTACGCGCCCGGCAAGATCATGAAAGCCGGCAGTTCCTCCAACAACGGCGATACGCCAACCGCGGACTCCGCGGCGACCACGTATGTGCTGAACATGAACGACGCCAGTCCCGCGTGGCGTCAAACCATGTCGATGGCTTTCCCGCGTACCTTCCACAATCTAACCAGTCTCGCCGATGGCTCGGTGCTCGTGACCTCCGGCTCACGCAAGAAGAGCGAGACCAATCTGAATGTCGGCGTGCTGCAGGCCGAGCTGTGGTCACCAGAGACGGAAACCTGGACCACCATGGCGTCGGCGCAGAAGCCGCGCATCTATCACTCGACGGCCGTGCTGCTGCCGGACGGGCGCGTCGCCGTGTCCGGTTCCGGCAACATCGCTGGCGGTACCGACCAGACGAACCTCGAGATCTATTCGCCGCCTTACCTGTTCAAGGGCACGCGGCCGACGATCACGGCGGCGCCGTCACTGCTCAAGTACGGCAATTCATTCTTCGTGCAGACGCCGGATGGCGCCAACATCCGCGCCGTCAATCTCATCCGGCTCGGCGCGGCCACGCACAGCTTCGACCAGGATCAACGCTTCGTGCCGGTGACGTTCAGTGTCGTGTCGGGAGGTCTCCAGGTCAGTGCGCCATCGAATGCGAACCTGCTGCCGCCGGGCTACTACATGCTGTTCCTGATCAGCAATGCCGGCGTGCCCTCGGTCGCCAAGTACGTGCGCTTCCCGGCGCCGTATGAAGACAGCCAGGCGCCGAGCGCGCCCGGCAGCCTGCAAGGCTCGGGCGGAATCGGCGGCAGTTCGCTGACCTGGACCGCCGCCACCGACAACGTCGGCGTGGTGCGCTACGAGATCTATCGTTCGACGACGGCCGGCTTCACGCCCTCGGCGGCGAACCTCGTGGGCCAGACCACGGGCACCAGCTTCAGCGATTCGGGCCTCGCCACCGGGACTTACTACTACCTGGTGCTCGCGGTGGACGCGGTGGGTAACAAGAGCGCGGCCTCGAACTCGGTCTCCGTGACTGTGCAGGCAGACACCGTCGGGCCCACGGTTTCGATCGTCGGGCTCGCCGACGGCTCCACCGTGTCCGGCGCATTCACGCTGCAGGCGAATGCCGCGGACAACGTACTGGTAGCCGGCGTCACGTTCCGCGTGGATGGTGTGGCCATCGGGGCAGAGGACATCTCCAGCCCGTATTCGATTTCGTGGACCACGAGTGGCGTCGCCAATGGACCTCACGTGATCACGGCGGTGGCGCGCGACGGTGCCGGCAACACGACGGTTTCGGCCGCGGTCAATGTCACCGTGAGCAACTCCGGTACCGGTGCGCCTGCAGGTCTCGTGGGCTCGTGGTCTTTCGATGAAGGCACGGGCACGACCACCGCCGATTCTTCGGGCCAAACCAATACCGGCACGCTCAACGCCGGCGTCACCTGGAACAGCTCGGGCAAATCCGGCACGGCGCTGTCGTTCAACGGCACCAGCGGCATGGTCACCGTGGCCGACAAGGCGTCGCTGGATCTCACCACGGCGATGACGCTGTCCGCGTGGGTGAAGCCTTCGGCCAACTCAGCCTGGCGCACCGTGCTCCTCAAGGAGGCTGGCGCCGATCTGGTCTATGGTCTCTACAGCTCCGACACGGGCTCGCTGCCCAATGTGTATTTCCGCACCGGCAGTGCGGATCGCTCGCTGGTCGGCACCGCTGCGCTGCCGACCAATACCTGGACGCACATCGCTTCGACGTACGATGGCAGCAACCTGCGGCTGTACGTCAACGGCACGCTGACCCGAACCGTGGCCGCGACCGGCGCCATGAGCGCCTCCACGGGCGCATTGCGCATCGGCGGCAATTCAATCTGGGGCGAATACTTCGCCGGCCTCATCGACGAGGCGCATGTGTACAGCCGCGCGCTGTCCGCGGCCGAGATCGCGACCGACATGAACCTGGCCGCGCAACCGACAGGCCCCAGGCTCAGCATCACGTCGCCCGCCAACAACGCCACCGTCGCGGGCTCGACGGTGTCCGTGGCCTTCAGCACTTCGGGCGATACCAGCCAGGCCGGCCTTGTGGCGCTGAAACTCGATGGCGGCGCCATCGTATACGCGCCCCTCAATAGCCCCGTGCAGCTCAGCGGCGTGGCGCCCGGCGCGCATTCGTTGAACGGTTTCCTGGCGCGTTCCGACCAGACGAAGATCACGGGCTCGGACGCGAGCGCGGTGTCGTTCACGACCACCAGCAATGCACCCAGGCTCACGATCACCGCGCCGGCATCTGGCGCGACCATCAGCGGAACCACCGTCAGTATCAGTTACACGAGCACTGGCGATACCTCCGAGGCGGACCATGCCTTCATCAGCCTCGACGGCGGGCCGAATCTGCGCGTGCAGGCGCTGAATGGCGGGCTGGACATCGACAGTGTGAGCGCGGGCGCGCACGCGCTCACCGGGTACCTGGCCCGTGCCGACAACTCCAAGATCTCCGGCTCGGACGCGGCGACGGTGTCTTTCACCAGCACGCTGCCGGATACCACCAAGCCCGTGGTGGTGCTCACGGCGCCGCGTGACGGAGCCACCGTGAGCGCCAGCGTTACCCTGAGCGCCAATGCCGTCGACGACGTGAACGTGGCTGGCGTGCGCTTCAAGCTCGATGGCGTGCCGATCGGCGCCGAAGACACGACCTCGCCTTACTCGGTGAGCTGGGATTCCACGACGGTGGCCAATGGCGTTCACGTGCTGACGGCGCTGGCGCGGGACAGCTCCAACAACACCGCGGAGTCGCTGAGCGTCAACGTGGTGGTGCTCAACACCGTGGCGCAGGTGCCGGCGGGTCTGGTGGCTGCCTATTCTTTCGATGCGGGTACCGGCACCACCGCGGCCGACAGTTCCGGCAAGTCGAACACCGGGACGCTGGCCAATGCCACGTGGACCACGGCCGGAAAGTTCGGCGGCGCACTCACGTTCAACGGAACCAGCAGCATGGTGAGCGTCGCGGACAACACCACGCTCGATCTCACGAATGGCATGACGCTCTCGGCCTGGATCTATCCCACCAGCAATTCGGCGGCCTGGCGCACGATCATCCTCAAGGAGAACACCACCGACCTGGTGTACGCGTTGTACGGCACCGGCGACACCGCGGTGCCGCAGGGCATGCGGCTCGCGGGCGGTGCCACCAAGGCCGCGTTGGGCACCGCGGCGCCACCTCTCAACACGTGGACGCATCTCGCCGTCACGTATGACGGCAGCAACTTGCGGCTGTACGTCAACGGGGCACTCGCCGGCACCACGGCGGCGACGGGCAACATGGCGAACTCGGCACTGCCGTTGCGCATCGGTGGCAACGCCATCTGGGGCGAATACTTCGCCGGCCGCATCGATGAGGTGCGTATCTTCAATCGCGCGCTCGCGGCCAGCGAGCTCACGTCCATGATGAGCACGCCGATCACGGGCGCGAGCAATGTGCAGCCGACCCAGTCGAGCTCGATCACCGTCGACCCGGTGGGGCGCCGCGTCTGGGTGTCGAACCCGGATACCGACACGGTCACCGCGCTGAACGCCGACACCTACGCCGTGCAGACGGAGATTGCCGTGGGCAAGCGGCCCGTGGGCGTCGCGCTCGATGCCTTCAACCAGCTTTGGGTCGCTTGCCGCGACGACGACACCGTGTGGGTATTGAATGCCGCGACCGGTGCGACGGTGAAGGTGCTCACCCTGCCATGGGGCTCCGCGCCGGCCGGCGTGGTGCTCACGCCGGACCGCGCCACCGGCTACCTCGCCTTGCAGGGCAGCGGACAGATACAGAAGTTCAGCTCGCAGAATTCCACGCTGGGCGCGTCCATCGCGCTGGGCAGTACGCCGCGCGCGCTCGCGGTCACCGCGGATGGCAAGAAGTTGCTGGTGACGCAGTTCATCTCGACCGGGAATGCGGGCGCGGTCCGCACCGTGGATCTCGCCACCTTCGCGAGCGCCGGCACGCTGCAGCTGCCGCTCGAGGCGAGCACCCCGGACGGATCGCTCGGCGGGCGCGGCCTGCCTAACTATCTGGCCGGCGTGGCCGCCGATCCGGCGAGCGGCATCGCCTGGGTGGTGGGCAAGAAGGACAACATCCTGCGCGGCGTGTTCCGCGACGGCAACGCGCTCACCTTCGAAACCACGGTGCGCGCCATCGTCGCGAAGCTCGACCTCAACCAGGGACAGGAGCAGCTCAACCGGCGCCTCGACCTCGACAACATGAGCTCGCCGTCTGCTGTCACCCTGAGCGACACCGGTGCGCTGGCCTTCGTGACCTTGCAGGGCAACAACCGCCTCATCGTGCTCAACCAGGTAGGGCAGGAGCTCGCGCGCAACGACACCGGCCTGGCACCGGGCGGTGTGGTCATCGATCCGGTCACCAAGCGTGTGTTCACTCAGGACCTCATGAGCCGTACGGTCACCGTGTTCGACGGTGCGCCGGTGATGAGCCAGTCCCTGAACCAGCTGCCGCGTCTCGCGCAGGTCAACACCGTGACCACCGAGAAGCTCAGCGCCGCGGTGCTCAAGGGCAAGCAGATCTTCTACAACGCGGCCGACACGCGCATGAGCCGCGACGCCTATATCAGCTGTGCGAGCTGCCACCTCGACGGTGACCAGGACGGACAAGTCTGGGACTTCACGGATCGCGGCGAAGGTCTGCGCAACACCAGCGCGCTGCGCGGGCAGGGTGGCCAGGCGACGGCACCGCTGCACTGGAGCGGCAATTTCGACGAGGTGCAGGACTTCGAGAACGATATCCGGCAGTTTTTCGGCGGCACGGGTTTCATGGCCGATGCCGACTTCAACAGCGGAACGCGCAACCAGCCGCTGGGTTCGCCGAAGGCCGGGCTCAGCCCCGACCTCGATGCGCTCGCCGCGTACGTGAATTCGTTGACGAGCTCAGTACGCAGCGCGAAGCGCCAGTCGAACGGCACGATGACGGCGAACGCCGCCGCGGGCCAGGCGCTGTTCACCTCGCTGGGTTGTCAGTCCTGCCACAGCGGGACCCAGATGACCGACCGCCTGCGCCATGACGTCGGGACGCTGAAGCCGTCGTCGGGCAACCGGCTCGGAGGCCTGCTCGATGGCATCGACACCCCCACACTGCGCGGGCTGTCCACCACGGCGCCGTACCTGCACGACGGTTCCGCCGCGACGCTGCGCGACGTGCTCACCACCGCGAATCCGGCAGGACGGCATGGCAACGTCTCGACATTGACCTCGACGCAGATCGATCAGCTCGTGGAATATCTCAACCAGATCGAGACCGGGCCCTGAACACCGCAGATGTTCAGGCCACGTGTGCGCGCGCCTCGTGCGCCTCGTAGTCGAGCGGCAGTCCGACGTAGTTTTCCGCCATGCTCGACTGCGCGAAGCGTGAGTCGAACAGGTATTCGAGCTCGGTCTGCTGTATCCGCCGCGAGAATGCGTCGCCGGGGAAGAGGTGCAGCAGCCGCGTCATCCACCAGGAGAAGCGCTCCGCCTTCCAGACGCGCCGCAGGCAGCGCGACGTATATCGGTCGAGCGGTTCGTCGCGCTGCTCGCGGTAATAGTCGCGCAACGCCTCGTGTAGATAGAACACGTCGCTCACCGCGAGGTTGAGTCCCTTGGCTCCCGTCGGTGGCACGATGTGCGCCGCGTCCCCCGCGAGGAACAATCGGCCGAAGCGCAGCGGCTCGACCACGAAGCTGCGCAGCGGCGCGATGCTCTTCTCGATCGATGGTGCCGGCATGGTCCGATCGGCGATCTCCTCACCCATGCGCAGGCGGAACTCGTCCCAGAACCTTGCATCACTCCAGTCCTCGACGCGCTCATCGAGGCCGCACTGCACATAGCAACGCACGCGGGTGGGTGAACGCATGCTGGCGAGTGCGAATCCGCGTGCGGAGTTCGCGTAGATCAGCTCCTTCCAGGGTGGCGGCACGTCCGAGAGGACGCCGAGCCAGCCGAAAGGATAGATGCGCTCGAAGGTCTGCATCTGGTCGGCCGGGATGCTGCGCCGGCAGACCCCGTGGAACCCGTCGCATCCGGCAATGAAGTCGCAGGAGATTTCGTGAGTAACGCCCAGGTGCCGATAGGTCACGCGCGGCGTCGTGCCGCGCCAGTCGTGCAGCGTCACGTCCTCGGCTTCATAGATGCTGTGCGCGCCCGACGCGTTACGCGCTTCCATGAGATCGCGGGTCATCTCGGTCTGGCCATACACGGTGACGGTCTTGCCGATCAGCTCCCGCAACGCGATGCGGTGCCTGTGACCGTGGAAGCCGATTTCCACGCCCTCGTGCGTGAGACCTTCGGCGTGCAGGCGCGCGGCGACACCCGCATGTTCCAGCACCTGCACGGTTCCCTGTTCGAGGACGCCGGCGCGGATGCGTCCCAGCACGTAGTCGGCGCTGCGCTGCTCGAGGATCACCGCGTCGATGCCCACTTTGCGGAGCAGCTCCCCTAACAAGAGCCCCGCGGGGCCCGCGCCGACGATGACGACCTGGGTACGCGTCGTCCTAGAAGTCATACTGGAAGTTCAGGAACCACTCGCGTGGCCGGGCGTACGCCACCTCCGCATAACCACTGCCGGTGCTCAGCGAAGAGTTGCCAGCCACCGGGTAGGTTTCATCAGTTGCATTGTTCACGCCCGCGACCAGGCGCCACTTCGAGTCATCGCCGCGGAACTGCAGGGAGGCGTTCACGGTGGTCACGTCGTCGTCCTGAGCTATTTCCTGGGTATTGGTGGCGTCGAAGAAGGTCTCGGCTTGATAGCTCACATCCAGGCGCGGCTCGATCTCGAGGTTGCCGGCATGCGCGGTGTAGGCGAGCCCCAGGTGCCCGGTCCATTCCGGCGCAAACGGCAGCACGTTGCCCTCCACCAGTCCCGGCGGCAGCACCGCAAACGGGATGTTGCTGAGGTCGTCGATGCTGGCGTCGAGATAGCCGACGCTACCTTCGATGCGGAAATCCTGGCTGGGTGCCCACGTGAGCTCCGCCTCGGCGCCATCGATGCTGGTCTTGCCGGCATTGGTGATGAATGGCGCGACGCCATTCGGCGCCGGGCCGCGATAGGTGAGCTGCATGTCCTCGTAATCCGACGAGAACACCGCGAGGTTCAGTCGCACGCTGCGATCGGCGAGCTCGAACTTCGCGCCGAGCTCGATGGTCTGTGCTTCCTCGGGGTCGAACTCGTGCAGCGCCGCCTGTTGGTCGGGCGTGAGTACCGAGTTGAAGTGGCTGTTCCATCCGCCGCCCTTGAATCCTTCGGAGTAGCTCAGGTACGTCATCGCCTCGTCGGTCCACTGGAACTGCAGTGAGCCGGAGGGCGTGAACGAGCTGAACGTGTCGCGGTACCACTGCACGGGCACCTGCTTGATGTTGGGCGTGGCGTAGTCGAACTGGTCTGGATAGGCGCCTTTTTCGTCTTCGGTATATCGGCCGCCGACCGTGGCCGAGAAGCGGTCGGTGAAATTGAAGGTCCACTGCGTGAACGCCGCCCAGCTCTGGTTGTCGACGTCGTTGTTGTCGCTGTCGCGCTGTATGCCGGGCGGCGGGGGATTGAGCTCCACGGTGGCGATGTCGTGCGAGGTCTGCTCGAAGTAGTAGAGGCCGACCACGCCGAGCAGCGCGTCGGTGCGGTAGGTGAGCTGCAGTTCCTCGCTGAACTGGTCGCCGTCGACATCGTAGATGGTGTTGAGGATGGTCAGCGGCGTGTTGTCGGCATCGCGCGAGCCTTTCCACTCGATCTCCCGGTAGGCAGTGATCGACTTGAGCTCGACGGCGTCGTTGAAGCTGAACGTCATGTTGAGCGAAGTGCCCCAGTTCTCGAGCCAGCTCTGCAGGGGCAGGTTGCCGTTGTTGTGATAGGGACCGGCACCCTGGAGATCATTGGCGCAGCGCGGATCGTCGAGCATCGGCACCGGGCCTGATGCCGGGAATACCACGCCCGGGCATCCCGCATCCTGGCTGGCTACCCGCGGAAACGTCGCCGCCTCGTTGATCGCCGCGAATACCAGCGGGCTGCCGTTCTCGTCGGCTTTGGTGTAGTCGAAGGCAAGGCGCGCCTTGAACTTGTCCGTGGGTGTGAACAGCCACTTCATGCTGCCGGTGAAGGTGTCCGTGTCGCCGAGATCCGTGCCGTCAGGACGCGTGACATAGCCGTCCTGCTGCCGGATGCCGAATGCGAATCGCGCCTTCACAGCACTGGAGATCGGCGTGTCGAGCGCCAGAAATCCATCCAGCAGGTTGTCGTTGCCGAAGCCGGCGCGCACCGTGCCGCCGAACTCGTCCCCTGGATCCTTTGTGGAGATCAGGATGGCGCCACCGATGGTGTTGCGACCGAACAGCGTGCCTTGCGGACCACGGAGCACCTGGATGGAGTCGATGTCACGCAGCGTCATGGTGCCGCCGACGGCGGTTCCCATGTACACATCGTCGATGTAGAGGCCCACTCCCGGATCCACCGTCGAAGTGGGATCGGTCTGACCGATGCCGCGAATGAAAACCTGTGACGAGTGATTGTTGCCGGCCAGTGCCGCGTTGTCGCCGAATTGCAGGTTCGGGACTACCTGGTCGAGGACATTGGTGTTGAAGATCTGGCGGTCCTCGAGCTCGCTGCCCGAAAGCACCGTGATCGCGATCGGCGTTTCCTGCAGATTCTCCGAGACCTTGCGCGCCGTCACCGTGATCTCTTCCAGGCGCTGCGAGTCCGGCTCCTGCGCCTGTACTGTGGTGAGCGCGGCCGCACCCGAGATGGCCAATACCGCGCGCATCGTTCTCGATTTGCTGGTCTTCATGGCTTACCCCCATTCGTAGCTTGACGGTAGACAAGCTACTCCGCCTCGGCAATCAGCGCGGCTCGATATCGCAGATCAAACTGTTGCTGCGCAATATCCCACCCGCAGCCGTACGGCTAAATGAGAGCGCCGATGGTCACCTTCTTGATTCCCGAGTAGTCGTCGAGGAAATCGAGCGTGAAGTAGCCATCATTGCCGTGGCCCCAGCGCTCATTGGGAATTCCCAGCATGGCCGTCGCCACCGGCGGACCCAGCAGGCGGTGGATCTGCTCGCGATTCATGTCGAAACGGACGCCGCGCGGCAGCGCGCCCGCGAAAGGCGGGCCACCCTGGTAGCCCCTGGCGCTGAACTGCACGTCCGAAAACCGGCCAACCTTCTTCGACCTGGCAGTGCTCGTGCTCGCACTGGCCGCCGCCTGGTGGAAGATGAACGTGACACCGTGCTGCACAGCCACCAGGTCGCCCTTCCCACCCTTGAATTTGAGTTTTTCCGCGTCAAGGCCGAACTGTGCGATCAGGCCCCGCAGCGCTGCATCCTGCGTGGTCTTCCGCAGATGCGCGACGATGTCGTCCGCGCTGATCAAAGCAGGGCTTTCCAGCACAGTGGGATCCGAAGCTTGGAATTCACGTGACTTGAAGTCGCGGC